>JAEEGH010001118.1_pt1 | contig 79725 bp, 56 predicted proteins | sample 9134181 | NCBI WGS metagenome assembly JAEEGH01 (sample SAMN16246544, study PRJNA631951) | gut metagenome | biome: gut microbiome; feature: rumen; material: DP-attached | host: Bos | place: Iran: Karaj | collected 2018-10 | reverse complement strand
GACTCATTGTGCACAATGAGTCATTTTGATACGTCCCCAGTGACTCACTTTAAACAAAAAAGGAGGATTTATATGAAAAGGAAAAAGTTACTTGCATTAACACTGGTTGCAGCAATAGCTGTAGGTGCCGTAACAGGTTGTGGTAGTTCCTCAGATACAGGTTCTACATCAACAGATACGCAGACAGCCCAGACAGAGACAGCTACATCGGGAGATGCTGCTCAGACAACAGGCCAGGCAGATTCTACAGGATATGTCTATGAGGGAACAGCGCCTATCACACAGGAAGAGGGCAAATCGCTTAAGATCCTTGCTGAGACATCCAATTATTCCAATGTTGATATAGCAAGCGCAAGAATTGTTACAACAGTAGTTGAGCAGTCTGGAGTAGACGTAGAGTGGCAGCTGCTTGACTATAACAGCTATCAGGATGCTGCTACACCAATGCTTACATCTGGTAATGTGGATGCTGATATCGTGTTACTTCCTGATCAGGATACCAACCAGACATATATCAAGTCAGGACTTTTTGCACCACTTGATGAGCATTTTGATTCAATGCCAAACTTTACAGCATGGCTTGAAGCTAACCCTGTTATCAAAGCTGAGATAACTGCAGAAGACGGACATATCTACTACGTTCCGGGAACCAATGTTGGTAAGGATTATCAGCCTTGTCTTATGTACAACCAGGTATGGCTGGATAAAGCAGGAGTTGAAGCTCCAGAGACTCTGGATGAATTTGTAGAACTTCTTAGATATTTCAAAGAAAATGACATGAATGATAATGGCGATACTACTGATGAGATCCCTATGAGTATCATGAGTGCATTCCTGCCATACATGTTTGGACCAGCATTTGGTCTTGACCTTGTAAGTGGATTCCAGGCAGATGAAGCTGGAAATGTAACTTATGCTTATGCTGATTCAGTTAATTACAAAAATTATCTTGAATTCCTGAATGGCTTATATGAAGAAGGTCTTCTTGAAGTAGAATATACATCTCTTGACAGAGATCAGGTAATTGCAAGAATTTCTAACGATCTCACAGGTGTTGCATATGACTTTAGCTGGGCTATGTCAATGATGTATTCCAACGTACTTCCATATTATGATGGAACAGCAGCTACAGCATTTGTTGGAGCTAAGCCTCTTTCAGGTGATTATGAAGGCTATTATGTAGGCCGAGTAGAGCTTGGAAATATGTTTGGTGTTAGCTCATCTTCTTCAGATATTGATCTTGCATGCAAATTCCTTGACTATGCTATGAGTGATGCATGTCAGGAACTGTATCAGTGGGGTATCCTTGGAGAGAGCTATGAAGTAGATGACAGCGGAAACAAGTATTTCACAGAACAGGGACAGGACAATGACTGGCTCCAGCAGCTTGGTATCAACCCATCATTTGTATTTCCTGCACAGCAGTCTGTAGAAGCTACAGATATTCTTGTTGCTGACTGGCACGCAGAGTGCAACGCAGAGCTTCGCCAGTATGTTGTTGATCCATGGCCATTCATCTATTCAACAACTGATGAATCAGATGTAGTGAACACATACATGACAGATATCCAGACTCTAGTTGATGAAAATGCTACAGCCTTTGTAACAGGCAACCGTTCACTGGATGAATTTGATACATACATCAATGAGCTCAATGCAATCTGCCTTGGAGATGTACTTACAGTTAAGCAGGCTCAGTATGACAGATATAAGGCTGCACTGGAGTAATAATACATTTAGAACTACTATTACAAATACGCATAATATAAAAGAACACCTCGAACTCGTAAAGATCACATTGCTGATGAGTTCGAGGTGTTCTTTCTTTAATATAATTCCGCAAAAATTAAGATATTTTTAGATAAAATTCAGTATAGTTTAACAGGGAGTTTAGTCTGAAACGATATTATTAACAATATGAGGATGATGGGGTACCGGCGGTAAAAATGAAAAATAGTTAGTTTTTATTTTTTACTCAGGTAATCATAGAATCAAATAAATCATGGAGTTAATAATATGAAAAAATTTATGAGGGACCTTGCGCTCCCTATTGCTATTCTTGTCGCTGCATCGGAGTTAAATTGTCTATCGACATCCGTGTCATTGGCTTCTTCTTTTAATGACGGAAATGAAGGAATTCATTCTATTGTTGCAATTGAGGAACTGCCGGACATAGTAGCTCATCAAAAACTGACTGTTGGTGCAAGTGAAGATGATATATTTTTCCCGGATACTCTTAAGGTTACAGTAGAAAATATCTGTGAAAAAAAGGTTACAGGTAATCCTGCGGAGCTCAAATCTGGTGCAGATGCATCTGTAGAGAGCTCTGAGGATAATGCGGTAGAACAGAACAGTAGTGCTGGAAATACCGCTACTTCGGGTGTAAGTAACTCTGCTGGTAGTAGCAATTCTACTAATAACAATGGCAGCTCTGAGACTACAACGACAACTGACGCTGGTTCTGGTACAACAGTCACATCACAGACCCAGCAGACCACAGAGACCCAGCAGACCACAGAGATCCAGCAGACCACAGAGCCCCAGCAGACCACAGAGACCCAACAGACTACTGAAACTGAACAGACTCCAGATTCAACTGGTACAGGCGATGGTTCAGGCTTAAATACAGAAAATTCAGATGGGGCTAGTCTGCCTAAAAAAACAGACGGCCTCACAGCATTTGACCTGAAAAATATATTTGCACCACTGACAGTTTATGCGTCAGACAATTCATCGGCAGGTGCAGGTAATTCCGGAATGACTACTTCTGCAGCGACTATAGGCAATTCCGGCAGCACCACTTCTACGGCTGGTTCAACCGGCGCAACTACAGAAATTATAGTGACAACTGAGGATATAGTTCTTGAAAACGTTGTCTGGAAAATTAATTCAGCAAAAAGTAGTTACAGCACCTTTACTTCTGAAGAAGCAGGAGCAAAGTTTGTGTATGAACCTGCAATCCCTTATGTTTATAACATTGATACAGAGGTTCCCCTCATAGTTGTCAGGATTGTGGATGAAGAGATCACACTTGAGTACATGACTTTGGAGCAGGATGGCGTCAAAGTAGAGGGTAATCTACCTGTAGGCAGCGAACTTGTAGTTACAGCCCTCACAGATCAGGAAGCACTTGATCTTGTTGGGGAAGATTCCAGAGAAGTTGTATTTGCTTACGATATCACCATATATGTTGATGGCGAGGAATGGACTCTTGATGAATCTGTAAAAGTCACAATAACGCCTCCATCAGATGTAGATACACAAAATATAGATTCTGAGGACCTTGAACTTATCCACGTTGCTGATGATACAACCAACACTTCTGTTGATGCTGATATCAACAATGATGGAGATATCGAATTCACAGCTGACGGATTTTCAGTATATGTAGCTTTATTGTCTGAAACAGTTAAGTCTACAGCTGATGTTGAGCTGGCTACAGGCAAGACTTTTTCTCAGAGCGTGAGAGTAACATTTTCAGATGCTTCTCTTATAGATAAAGATACCGCTACTATCAAGCTATCTCTTTACGGTAATCTCAACAAACAGACTGTTGAAGTGGAAGAAGGCGAAGGCTCTACAACAGGTTTGATCCTTATCGCAGAAGCTGAAAATGTTAGTATTACCAGCTACACTGATAGTGGCGCTACTCCAACAGCTTATATAGATTACACATTTTCTGATATTCCTGTTTATATCAATGCAGGAACAGGCGATGCTACTGAAGGTGGAACAGGCGCATACACTATGCCTTCAGATTTCTACGGTATACAGATAGAGACAGTTAGCGGTTATACTCCAAGTGAAGGAACAGGCGATAACTACATTGCCATGTCCCCTGTAAAAGATTCCAATGATGCTGCCTGGACAACTTCACTTATTACCATCACTAACAGTATCATGGAGCTTGCCAGCCCTTCATTTACAATAGAATGGCAGGATAACCGTAACTATGCCGGAAAGCGTCCTTATTCAGACAGCTATAATCTGACTTCAGATGGAGCTACTGCTGTAGCAGATAAAATAGATCTCTATTACAATGATGGAGATAATTATATCAAAGTTGAGGACACCTCATCTATTCTGGTATCCTCCGGTTCAAATCATCCTACAGTTACTATGTCATCTTTTAGTAACTGGAATGTTTCATTTAGCAGCCTTCCTAAATATTCATCAGGAGAAACAGAGTATAACTGGTTTATCAAACCTGGAGATGAATTTCTAACAGATAATAGCATAAATTATAGATTTTATTACAACATATCAGGTCTAAATGATGATGGCTATCTGCCAGTATCAGGTACCCTTGTTCTGACATATTCAGATGAGATCACCGGCACCATTAACTGGCGTGTGGGCTCAGCAGCTACAACCGGTTCAAGCAAGGTAATACCAGATATTCCAGATGCCACGCTTTTTACAGATGCTGGTATGACGCTTTATAGCCAGACAGGAAGCAACGCTGCAGTTACAGTGTCCTCTGGCACTTATGATATAAAATGGGAAGAAAGTTCTGATGGCTCAACCTGGACCTACGCCATATCAGGGCTTCCTTTGTATGCATCAAGCGGAGATGCAATAGTCTATTACGTGGTTATGGAGGCAGGTACCTATACTTATACAGGCACTGATTCATCCTATAAATTCACCTATGACAATGGTACCAGCAGCACAGATACAGATAAGTGTTATTCTGGACAGAATATCTACGCAACCCTTACAGGCGATGCGGAGTTTTCTTTTAACAAGGTCTGGTATGATGACAATGATGCTGACAGCATAGCTAGAAGAAAGACAGCTATTTCCAAAGGAATTACCCTGTATCTTTGGAGATATCCAAGCAATAAGACTCAGGAAGATGGCGCTCCTGTAACTAATAATGCAATGCAGTATACTTATGCATTTACTTCTGCTGATGCCAACTCTCAGACCAAGACTCTGTCACTATCTGATTTTTCAGGTGACACTTCTGTCAGCTTTGCAAAATATGATGAGCAGGGCTATGAGTATGTATATTACGTAACAGAAGTCTCTGATTCTGAGCTTTATACAACATATTATTACAACGGAGATGGAGAATATAGCGGAGAATCCACTCACAAATATGTTCTAAACGGCGGCAGTATCTGCAACGTCAGAAGTGCTAAGATAGCCCTCAAAGTGACCAAGGAGTGGAAAGTATCAGCAGTATCAGATTATGTCAGCTCAGAGTGTGAATTGGTTCTTCAGAAAAAAGATAGTGATGCCTGGGAAGATGTAGCACCTATCACCCTGACAGGTTTTTCATCTAGTAAAAAGAAGGTGACAGGTTCCTTTGATTCTGTTGAATTCTATGATGGACTTGGCAAGCAAAATGAGTTCAGAGTAGTAGAAAGAACAGTTAAATCTGGAAGCGGCACATCAGTTACTATAAGCGATGACAGCTATGCTTACAATGAGACTGAAAATAATTATTCAGCTCAATATGAGCTTAATGACTATAGTTATAAGGTCATATCAAGCTATAGCGTATCCATGGACGATGGCGTAGAATCAGCATCCTGTACAGTTACCAACAAAGTCTATGGAACCAAGGAGCTTACGATCATCAAGACCTGGTCAGGTGATGCCTGGGGCATTGGAACTGATAGTAATGGTACAGGAGATGTTTCATTAACGCTTAAACGTGCTGTTGATAGTGGTACTGCCAGCGAATATGCAACTATAGTATTGCAAAAACCTGACTCATCAAACGAACTGTCAGGAACAGGTACTTTTACTATTACCTGCGATGATGCAGAGGTTAAAGCTGATGACCGGACTTATACAATAGCAGGTAGTGGCAAAACATGGACCACTGCTTCAATTACCGTGCCTGCATATACTGATGACGGAGAACAGTATGTTTACAGCATTGTGGAGACCGGTGTAGATACGACTGTTACCTATGGAAAAGAGTATGACAAAAATATTACCGGTAAAACAATTGAGCTTAAAGTAAATAACTACACCGGCAGTCAGACCTATATGACCAGGATAGATGTATCCAAGATATGGAATGATGACTCTGATATTTCTCAGAGAGCAGATGTACTTGTTGAGTTTGGTTATTATAGTGACGGCAAGTTTGTCCCTGTACAAAATTCAAGTTCAAGTACTGAAAGCTATTATACTCTGACACTTTCTTCCAGTAAGGACTACGAGAACTACATTTGGATACATGGTGAAGACTTCCTTATAACCGATGATGAAAAGAAAGCTTTTAATGCTGCAACCACTGATGATGAAAAAAATACGCTACGTGCCCAGGCTATTGCCAACCATCTGAGCATAAGAGCTTCTATATATAATGAAGCCACAAAAGGATATGACAGAGCGATAGTAAATGCCACTATTGAAGACGGCAACCTTACTGGAGGCGTAATACCTGCAGTAGTGGATGAGACAAAAAATATCTACAGACCTGGCTACAATGTAACTGTGGAAAAGTCTGATGATGGAACAGATTTTACTATAACAAATACCAGATTCGCCAGCAGAAGCTTTAAATTTACCAAGACCTGGACAGATTCTGGCAATATACTGGGACTTCGAGGCGACTTCCTAAGAGTAGCTCTGTTCAGAGCGGTTGGAGATACTGAAGAGGAAGTGGCTTACATTGATATTCCTACTTATTCTGATGACGCGGGCACAACTCTGACAAGTGGTGATGCTCTTACAGTAACCTTTGACTGCAATGAAAGATACTATCCTGCATATGATGATAGTGGAAATAACTATTCTTATAGCATAAAAGAGTATATATGTACCGGAACTCCTGTAACTGGAGAGACTACCTGTACTGATGGTGCAGAAGCAGATACTCCAACTACAAAAGTCGAGATTGACGTTGATGCCACCAAGGATACAACAACTACAGGATATGTAGTAACCCAGGCAAGTGATACGGCTATAAAATATTCATCAATTAGCATAGATAGTTCAAGTACATCTACATCAGGTATCACCAGCCTTCTTATGACTGAGAAATTTGCTTACACCAATCAGGCATCAGGTGCAAGAAATGAAGTAACATTTTATGTTATCTGGCATGACTATGCCAAGAACGACCAGAGACCTGACTTGTACTACACCCTGTATTATTCTGTTGCCGGAACAGATAGTATACAGCCTTACACTGGAGAATATACACAGAAATGGGAGAGTGTGATATCTGGAAACAAGTATATCCAGAAAGCTGTTTATACAGGACTACCATCGGCAGATGATAATGGTAATGTATATATTTACTATGTGGCAGAGACTCTGAACAATGAGTCTTCTTCCGATGGATCATCAATTTATGTAAAAGAGCACTATACTGTTGATCTATATAAAGATAATGCACTGAATTCTGCAATTGCCAAGACTGTTGACGTAACATCGGACAATGCAACTGTTACACAGATCAAGATATTAGACGGCAGCGAGGATACAACATCAACAACTACCAGCACAACAACGACAACCACGTCTACAGTAGAGGAGCCAGATCAGGTACAAGCTTCAGATGGAACATATCTGACAAAAGAAGGAAGTTTTACCCTTATAAGTATTGCTGATACAGTTCATATGGAAGGTAAAAAGCTCTGGACCAATGTTCCAGAGGGAATACTTGCAGATAATCTTCCTAAAGCTTCTATTTACCTGTTTAGGGAAAGCGCATATGATACGAACCACGTAGCTCCTGAGGTAGCTACAACTGATACAACTACGAATAAAGAAAAAGCATATGCCCAAAATGCTGTACCTGAAATATCATCTGGTGATGGATCTGTGTCTCCAAGGTCATTAAATAGCCTTAAGTCTCTTTATGCCTATGGAACGTACAATCCTGATGGTACAGTTGCTTCCTATGCGGAATTCCCAAAATATGATGAACTGGGATATCTCTATACTTATTCAGTACGAGAGATCATATATAACACTTTTGGAAACGAGCTTCCATCAGATATCATGCAGCCAAGCTATTCTGATAATTCAGCGGATCTTACCAATGTATATCAGATTTCGTCTACAACCAATTTAAGAGATTTCCAGGTAACTAAGCAATGGGATCTGGATTCTAAAAAGGACTATCAGAGTGTATATGCCAAGGCTACATTCAGACTCTATAGAATGGAGCTTGATAGTGATGGTAATACTTATAATGCACTTTTATATGCTAATAATGATTCTACTACATCTGAATCATCTTCATCAGCTGCTGCAGCATCTATTTTTACTATTGCAAATGCAGAACTTGTATATGAGACAGTAGTGACGACGGATGGTACAAATACTTCATCTACCATCAATTGGGATGATTGCCCTATTTTTGCCCCAAGTGGTAAGATCTATGGCTATTTTGTACTTGAGATGACTTCAGATATGCCAGGTTACACTTCAGCAATCTACGGATCGGATGGAAGTGGTGTAACAGCAGGCAATACTGCATTATCTACTATAACTGATAGTGAAGGCAACACATTCATTGGAGTCGCTTTTGCAAATAATGGGATCACTATTGCATCAACTGCTGAGACTGATACTAATGGCAATTTAAAGACTGAAACCTTTAAGAACACATATAATTCTGGCGAGGTGAAATCTATTGTGTTCTACAAGGAATGGGATAGCAAAGATAACAAAGGTAATATCATAAAGCCGGGCATCGAAGATACTGCAAAAGCACTGAATATCACTGTCAAGGCAACTGCAAGTACGCAGTCTGGAAAGGATAATGCAGATACAATCACTTTCACGGAAAACACAGATTATACATTAAGTGTAGAAAACGTAGAAAGTGATAATACCTGGAAATACACGATTACATTTACGAAGGCAGCTCCTGTATATTCTGCAAATGGTAATTTATATACCTATACAGTTTCAGAAACATTAAATTCTGATTTTGTAAAAACAAATTACAAGATTGCTACCGGATCTATAGCAGCTAAGGCAGACACAGCATCAGGTGGCGTTTTGACCATGTCTAATATGTTAAAAAACAGCCTTAAAGGAGGCTTTACTGTCCAGAAACGTTGGGATGACTATAGCAATGACTATGGAATGCGAGAAGGTTCTGTTTATTTCAAAGTCTATTACAGACTTGGAGACAGCGGGGACTGGACAGCATTAAAATATAACGGCACAACTACTTTTGAATTAAGTAGCTCTAATAGTTGGAAAAAGACATTTAGCGCCCTTCCTGCATCTGTTGATAGTTCAGGTGCAAATGGCTCTTATTACCAATATAGAGTAGTTGAGACTTCAATTGAGCAAACTGACAGTACTACTACCAGCACTATTACTGTAACTGAACCTAGTAATCCAAATAGTGATGCGCAGACTTCAACCTGGACACAGCATGGATTAACTACAGCCGATAGTGATAAGTTTTATAGTCCTGTATCAGCTGGTAACTATCTGGTCTACAACCCTGCAAATATTACAGATATATCATCATCACCATCTGTTAAGATTGTAAATCAGCTGGATTCAGACAATGCAGTAACAAGCCTTACAGTTACCAAGAAATGGGATGATGATTCTGATAAATACTCAATCAGACCGACTTCCATAACTGTCCTGATACAGAAATCTACAGACAAGGGTGATAACTGGACTAATGTTACTTCCAGAACAATAACAAGCTCTGCTGTTTCAGAGAATGATGCAAACACATGGACTATGACCTTTAGCAATCTTCCTAAATACTATGGATCATCTGCTTCAGATCAGACCTATATGTACCGCGCTGTAGAGACCAAGGTAGGAAGCGTAGCAACTACTTTGACTAAAGAGTCAAGTAGCACTACCTCAGTTACAACTTACAATCCTGGCTATGGTGGCTCATATTCCATCACTCACGAGTTATCAGGCGATACTTCAGCTTTTGCAGTTACTATTACCAACACATTAAGGGTAAAAGATAAAGCTATCAATGTGGCTCTTCGTTGGAATGATGATGCTTCAAGTCACGAGGATATAAATGTTGCTCTTTATAGTGCCAACTTTACCGGTGGCACTGCGTCATCAGGAGTTGTAACTGATGAATCAACTCTTAAGAGGTTGTCTTTTACAGACAATGTTCAGACCTTGACAGATAGCGTATCCTCTTGTGTTTATAGCGGCCTTCCTGAATACAACAAGGATGGAGAGCTGATAGTTTATTATGTAAAAGAGGTTACAACAGGGGCCTTTAAGACTCAGTATGTATCTTATACAGATAAATGGCCGGTTGCCGGTTCGGATACTGAAGATGCACTTCAATACTATGAGTCTGCTTCTGGAGATACCGAGAAGAACTTTTATGTTTATGTTATAAATACACCACTTATCAGCATTACAGGCAGTAAGGTATGGTCGGATAGTGAGAACAGTTTTGGACTTAGACCGGATAGTCTGACATTTACCCTGCAGAGAACTAATGCTGATTCTGAGGGCAATATTGCATATAATGCGACCTGGGAAAATGTAACTGTTGCAGAAATAAATAAGACCAATGCGAATCCTGCAGGTGTTAGCGAGGCATCAGATGGCTCAGCTCTCATTACTGTTGATACCAATAGCTGGGCTGCCACTGTTTCATCACTACCATTATATGAGCTTGGTGATGCTACATCAAAGCAGCGTTATAGATATAGACTTGCAGAAACTACAGTTCCTAATGGTTACAGCCAGACTGATTATACTTACGGAGATGTAGCAGATTCTGATAATAACCAGACAAGCAGCGTTACAAACACTCTTTTGACCAGAGAAGCTATCACTGTAGAAAAGGTATGGAATGCATCTACTTCAGAAATGGCAGATGTTAAGGTTTCACTTTTATCAAGCAACTTCTTTAGCGGTGTGGATAGTGATACAGCTGAATTGTCAGTAGTACAAAATGGTGATCAGCCTTATACCCGTACAATTTCTGCTACCGATAACTGGAAGACTGTATTTGAAGACCTGCCATCTTACAATATGGATGGCAATCCGATAGTTTACTACATTGCTGAAGAAGCAGGTGACGGTTATTATACGACCTATTATGTAGATAGAAACGATACTTATGTAGAACTGTCATCTTCAAATGAAGCTAAAACAGATGGTACAGATGTAGCTGCTACATTCCGCATTTTGAATACGCCTTATGCAAGTGCCTCAGTAACTATCGATTGGAGCGATATGGAAAATGCCTTTGGCACAAGGCCTGAGAGTGTTTATGTGAAGCTCCAGCGAAGAGTTGAAAATACTATCGATTGGACTGATGTGACTTGGGCAGATATTCCGGATAATGCTACTGCTGCGGGTAAAATTGCAGATGAAAACGGAAGTGACAAGGTATTAGCCCAGCTTAATGATCAGGGTCAGTGGACCATAACCTATTACAAACTGCCATTGTATGTAAAAGACGCTGATGGCGCTGCAGATCAGTATGAGTACAGATTCCTTGAGACTGATAGCAGCGGAACGACTGTAATCCCTATAGGTTATAGCCTTGAAGCTAATGCATCTGAATATGTTGCGGCATATGATTGCAATGAGAGTGGATATGCTAATACATATACTTCTGGTCAGGCTCAATCAGGCACTGACAGTGCGGTTACAGGTTCATATGCTACAACAATTACTAATACTCTTATTACCAAAGAGATTACAGTTATCAAAAACTGGGAAGATGAGAGTAATGCTAGAAATAAGAGACCGGATTCACTTGTTCTGTATATAACCGAAGATACTGCTGCTGCAGGAAGCACGGGAGCCTTTAATGAGCTTGCCCTTGGCGGAGTTAGTACTGATGCGCCTTATGGAGTTACTGCGCTTACTAATGATAGTCAGAGCCTGACCACTAACTTGGCTACGAGCAATGATGGAAATACCTGGACTTACACTATTTCAGGTCTTCCTAAGTACGCTTACGGTAGTAGTGCGTCTACTTCATCACCTGCCGAGATGTTCTATATAGTTACAGAAGATATCAATGCAGAGTATTCAGGTAATATATTAAAGAACTACTATTCAACAGTATCTAGTACAGATGGAGACACTACGACCATTACCAATACAGGCTATGAGAATTTTGTAAGTCTGCAGGTAGACCTGACCTGGGTAGACTCATCTGATAAATACGGCCTTAGACCGGAAGATGTGACCATTACTGTACAGAATTCTGAAAACGGTACTACATGGAATGATTACATGACCATGCAGCCTATAAGCAGTACTGATGCAAGCAGCTCAGATTCTGATAAATGGATAGTAACCTTCAATGATCTTCCTGAATATAAAGGCAGCGTTGAAGATGGCGTTAAATACTCTTACAGGGCTATTGTGACCAAGGTAGGAGAGGCTGACGCTGATATATCTACTGATACCTTAAGTGGACAGGGCGGTGCATATTCAGTAACTCATGCAAATGCTTTTGATGAGGATGCCAAGCTGTATACAACAAGTATCGAGAATACTCTTGAAGCAAGCTCCTCTAAGATCCATGTTAAAAAGATATGGAATGATGATCAGTCAAGCCATGAGAATATTACAGTTGCACTTTATAGTGCCAATTATTATAGCGGAACTACAGCCTCCGGAATAGTTACAGATAAAAGCAAGCTGACTAAGCTGACTTTTACGGGTAGTGAAGTGACTCTTAGCGATGCTTCACTTGAGGCTGCTTTTGACAATCTGCCTGTATTTAATAAGGATGGCAATCAGATCATCTATTATGTTTTAGAAAATGCAAGCGGAGAGTATAAGACACAGTACGCTTATGCTGTAGGTAATTGGCCTGATTATACAGACCTGTCTGATGACGTATGGCATTCAGATGCCAGTGAAACTACAACAACAGGTTCAGGAAATACTTCAAGTACGGGTGATACATATATATCAATCATCAATACACCTGTGACAAGTGCTGTCGTTGATATGGCATTTGCAGATGACGACAACAGGTATGAGACAAGACCTGAAAGTGTTTATGTTAAGCTCCAGCAAAAGACAACAGCAGATACCACATGGACTGATGTGACCTGGGGAGATATCCCTGATAGCACCGTTTCTGATGGCGTTACAAAAGGAGCAGCAGGCTCCAAGGTAGTATTTTCACTGGATGAAGCTAATGACTGGACAGCTTCGTTTGAAGATATTCCGTTCTATAAGACCTATGACGGCAGCAGTGTTTCCAAGCTGGAATACAGGTTCCTTGAGACAGATACTGATGGAAATCCAGTAGTTCCAATTGGTTATACACTTACAACCGGTTCAGATACTTATGTAGAGTCCAATGATGGAACAGAGACCAATGGATATGACCATAGTTATGCCGCAGATTCAGGCTATGCAACCAGCATTACTAACACTCTTATCACCAAGGATCTGACAATTATCAAAATCTGGGATGATAATAATGATTCCAGAAAGATACGTCCTGACGATATTACCCTGTATATCACAGAGGATACATCCGTGACCGGTAGTGTAGGCGGATTTGATGAACTTGTTTTGTCAGGTGTAAGTCAGGAGCATCCTTATGGACAGACACCTGTTTCCAATGTAAGTCTGGGAATATCTTATACAGCAAGTAGTGATGGAAATACCTGGACATACAATATTACAGGCCTTCCTAAGTATGCATATGGAAGTGGAGTATCCACATCACAACCGATAGAGATGGTCTACAAAGTGACTGAGGATACTGAGACCCCTAACGCAGATCTTCTTATACTTAGGGATAAATATGAAACTACCTATGTGGTAAATGGTGATACTACAACAATTACCAATACTGTATATACCAATGATGGTGTTTTGATCATCAGAAAAGAAATTGAGAAGAGAACCGATGATGAGAATATAACAAGTTATTCATTCCCATTTAAAGTAACTCTGTCCAATCCTGATGGTACAACCGGTTTATTTAATGGAACATATTACCTATATGATGCTGAAGAAGTCGCATCTCTTACAGCAGCACAGCTCAGAGAGGATTCTTTCCTTGATATAGGAAGGTATAGTAGCAGAGTCAAGATGACTGCCCAAAACGGTATTGTTCGCGTGGCAGCAGGCAAAGTGGCTGTACTGGTCAATATCAATACCGGATGTACTTATGAAGTCACTGAGGATCCATCCAGCGCAGGCTATGAGGTATACAAGGTTACTAATAATTCAGAGACCTGTCAGGCTACATATCCGAAAGTTGCCAATGGTTCCCTTACCCTTAGTGGTGGGTCTTCCAGTACTACTGTAAAACAGGATGATACCGGAGCTTACTATGCTTATGCTTCAGGCAAGATAACAGGTACTGACGCTGATCCTTGCGAAGTTACTGTTACCAACATGGTATTAGATTCCAGCTCACATTATCTTGGAATTGAGAACGTTACAGTAGCAGTTACTGATATTGAAGGAAATGAGATAACTGGTGGTGAAGTCAAGACCTACAAGAAATATATTGTTGTGGATAATGAAGCTCAGGTAGGAAATGACGATTATTGGTATGTAAATACCCAGACACCATATGTAGAAGCAGCTCTTGCAATAGAGTTTGCACCGGCACTGGCTCTGGGATATACCTATTCAGATAGCCTTACAGTATGCTATTGGGAAGAAGGAGAAGACTTTACTGCAGAAGCGCCTCATAAGATAGTGATTTCCGGATATGTATATACAGATGCAGAAGGAAAACAGGTACCTTATACAGGTACTTTAAAGAAAAATGATGATGGAACCATTACTTCAGCTGATGGCTCAGAAGAATTTATTCAGGTATGGTCACCATTATTGGCTTCTGATACGCCTTACAAAGAAATAACTGTACTGGAGGGATCAGTTGTCGTAAACCTTGCTACGGATCCGGATGATATGCCTCCAGTTACACTTATCCAGGTATCCTTCGTAGCACCAAAGTCAAGCTCAGGCTCCGGAAGTACACCTTCTGACAGCTCGGGCTCTGATGGTGATAGCGGAAGCAGTGATAGCACTGACAGTACTACAAGTCAGACTGATACAACGCTTACTGCCCTTATTTCAGAAGAAGTACAAAACCTTCTTGTAGATAAGAGCCAGCTTAAAGGCGTTCGAACAGGTGATGACAACCCTATCCACCTGCTTGGAGCACTGTTTGCTTTATTTGCAGCAGCCTTTGGAGTGGTATTGATCATTCTTTTAAGAATCATGCACAAAGAGAAAAAATAAATTTATTCTTGTGACTATGAACTGAAGATGTAGATCAAGAGAAAAGTAAGAGACGATTATGGAAAAAACAAAAAGAATAAAAGTGATCTTAAAAACTTTATTGGGAATATTTGCTGCAGGCATGGTCATCACAGGTGGGATGCTACTATATTACGGCTATGGATACTGGTCTGATAGAAAGGCTAATGATGCGGTAAAAGAAGTGGCATATGATTCAGCCTCAGATGCTGATCTTTTAGAAGATGCAGACTCTGTAGATAAAAGCATTGATTTTGCGGCACTTTCTGAGATCAATCCTGAAATCATAGGCTGGGTCACTGCCTGCGGAGGCGACATTGACGGTCCAATTGTCCAGACAGACAATAATGATTATTATCTGTCGCATCTTTTTGATAACACCACAGGCAATGCAGGATGCTTTTTTGCAGATGCATATTCTGTGCCAGCCTTTGATTGCCCATTTACAGTGGTCTATGGTCACTATAAGAAGGATAAGAGCATGTTTTATTCTCTGCATTATTACAAGGACCAGGACTATTATGAGGAGAATCCTACCTTTACCATTTATACTGAAAATGGATCAAAGGTCTATCAGATCTTTTCAGTATTCTACGGTGATTACGAGGCGGATTTTGAGGATATCTATGAATATGGCATAACAAGTGATGATGCAGACGCTGATAAGATCAAAAATATCTACGAGCAGGCGGTTTCACGATCACTTTATGACATCGGGGGTACAACTGCTGGCGCTGATATTGCTGATAACTTAGACCAGATGACAGATGCAGATATTGCAGTTCTTTATACCTGTGAGTATTCAGGTGTTAATAACAGAATGCTGGTATTTGGTATTAATTTTAGTAATTAGTTTAATGTTCAGAGGTAGCACATCCTGCTACCTCTGAATATCAATATCATCGTACAAATCATTCTCATCATTGCATCCCAGAATAAAACGTTATAAAATACACTTTGTTTTAATGGAAAGGTGTATTTTATGATTTTATTTATTGCTATTGTAGTCCTTATAATTGGTCTTTTTGCGGAAATATTCAGATATAACAAGGTCAAGGCCAATGCTTTCAGTAAGGAAGAAGTAAAAAAAGCTGCCGCTGAGCAGGCTCAAAAAATAAGATATAGGGATCCTATCGTTTCCTGTGATTATTGCGGTGCCAAGGTGGATACATCTGTACAAAAGGTGTGTCCTCACTGTGGTGCGCCATATGACAAGGATGAGGAATGGACCAGCAGATTTGAGGTTCAGGATTCTTTTATAAATAAAAGCACTCAGGAAATCATCGCTCAGAGGGAAGAAAAGGCTAAGATCAAAGGTGATGAAATCCTGAAACGTATCAAGACCAGGATCAGAGTTCTTGTTTTCTTGAATTTAGCTTTGATTGCCATAGGTATTTTTGCGCTGGTAGTTGAGACCGGTGTCAAAATACGTGGTAATGATGAGCTTAATGAAAGTAGTTTTGATGATTATATTCAGGCTGATTATACTATAGAAGGAGATGGCGTCCTCATAGATGAGAATGGAATAAAAGTCACCGTGGAAGGCTTTTATGTTGAAGAAGATGCCTTGGAAGAGCTTAGAGATTATCAGCATACGTCAGTAAAAATAGCTATCAAAATAGAGAATAATACGAAAAAGAACCTTAGGGTTAATATGGATTGCAGTTCCATAAACGGTATTACCAAAGAAGTAAACTATATCTATACTTATGATTATTTCAAGAAAAATAGTGTGACAGACATATATGAAAAGCTTAGTTATGTGCCATTTTCAGATATTTCTGAAATGATCTTTGATAAAATAGAAATAAGAGATGAAGATTATAATGTAGTAGCTTCAAGTAATGGACCGGTGACATTGACCACTACAGCGGATATGCCTGAGAATATTGTGGATATCGATACTGCAGAACAGATATTTACCAATGAAAAAGTGGATATCTATGCCAAAAATGTATTTAAGTCAGAAGAAAATAGCACTCAAAACGGTTATGTATTTTATATTGTAAATAAAACAAACGATACATATAGCTTTGAAAGAAGCGATTTCAAACTTAACGGTATAAAAGATATAAATGCTTATGGAGCACGCGAGGCCACCATACCGGGTGGTTATACCTATGTTTCTGACAGGGCATACTCCTATGATGATGATTATAATGATCTTGGAAATAATGCATTGACAGTATCATTTTCATTTTCTACAGAAGAGCATCCTGAAAATAATTTTTCAACAGGATATATAGATATAGGTGCACTTTGCAAATAGGAATGATCGAAAAAATATAAAAGGTGTTGACAGCACCAATTATTGATGATATATTACATATGTTTGAAAACAAAGCAGAGTATCCACTCTCACCCTGAGGCATAGCTGTCAGGCGTTTATACTTCAAATTTCCTAAGAGGAAAAGGTATGAAATTATTAAGTGGATACGAATGTGTATCCACTTTTTTAGTGTATAGTTTGTCGGAGGTATAAAACAATTAGCGAATTATTTATTAACGAACAGATCAGAGACAAAGAAGTACGAGTAATCGGAATTGACGGTGAGCAGCTCGGTGTTATGGCAACTCAGGAAGCAAGAAAGCTTGCAGATGAAGCTGGAGTTGACCTTGTAAAGATCGCACCAAATGCTAAGCCACCAGTTTGCAGGATCGTTGATTACGGAAAGTTCAAGTATGAACAGCTCCGTAAGGAAAAAGAAGCTAAGAAGAAACAGAAAACAGTAGAGATCAAGGAAATCAGACTTTCTCCTAACATCGATACTAATGATCTGAACACAAAGGTTAATGCTGCTAAGAAGTTTTTGGAAAAAGGAAACAGAGTTAAGGTTACACTTCGTTTCCGTGGACGTGAGATGGCTCATATGGGTGCCAGCGTACATATTCTGACAGACTTTGCAGAGTCTCTTGCTGATGTAGCTGTTGTTGAGAAACAGCCTAAGGTAGAGGGAAGAAGTATGACAATGTTTTTAACTGAGAAACGTTCATAACTCTGACGTAAAGGTTAATTTAAATATTGTAAGTGATTATTACAGCACGTTTAGATTGTGCAATCGTAAAATGAAGTACAGGAGGATTTTTGCAATGCAGAAAATGAAGACAAAAAGAGCTGCTGCCAAGAGATTCAAGGTAACAGGTACAGGTAAGTTAGTAAGAAATAAAGCGTATAAGCGTCATATCTTAACAAAGAAGTCAACAAAGAGAAAGAGAAACTTAAGACAGCCTGGTCTTGTTGATGGAACACAGGTTAAGACAATGAAGAAGATTCTGCCATATTTATAATTCGTTCTGGAATATAAAATATTGAATGGTAGATTTATGTGAATATTTAGGAGGATATAAAAATGGCACGAGTTAAAGGCGCATTAAATGCTAAGAAAAAGCACAATAGAGTATTAAAGCTTGCTAAGGGTTATAGAGGAGCAAGATCAAAGCAGTATAGAGTAGCTAAGCAGTCAGTTATGAGAGCACTTACATCAGCATTCGCTGGACGTAAGCAGAAGAAGAGAGATATGAGATCTCTTTGGATCACACGTATCAACGCTGCTGCAAGACTTAACGGTCTTTCATACAGCAAGATGATGCACGGTCTCAAGCTTGCTAACGTTGATATCAACAGAAAGATGCTTGCTGAGATGGCAGTTAACGATGCTGAAGGCTTCAAGACACTTGCTGAGCTTGCAAAGTCAAAGATTGCATAATTTAATTAAGATTATCAAGAGCTTCGATTTTTTCGAGGCTCTTTTTTTTATTACAGAGTTGTGAGATAATGCATAGGTGATTTTTTATACAATATTTATGTCACAAATCTTTGCTGATAGCTTTTAGTTATAGGCAAAGCTTAAAAATATATAGTTCGGAGGTAATAAAATGGCAGTATTAGAAAACTTACAGCCAAAGGAAGTATTTAACTTCTTTGAAGAAATATGCAATATCCCTCATGGATCAGGAAATCTTCAGCAGATCAGTGATTATCTGGTGAAATTTGCAAAAGACAGAAATCTTGATGTGATCCAGGATGAAGAACTCAACGTTATCATCAAAAAGCCTGGAACAGCCGGATATGAGGACAGAGAGCCTATCATCCTTCAGGGACATATGGATATGGTTGCAGTAAAAGATCCTGACGTTAACAAGGATATGACCAAAGAAGGCCTTGATGTTGAGACAGATGGCAAGTTTGTATGGGCTAAGGGAACAAGCCTTGGTGGTGATGATGGAATCGCTGTAGCTTATTGTCTTGCTCTCTTGGATAGTGACACTATTCCTCATCCACCTCTTGAGGTTGTTATTACAACCAATGAAGAGACAGGAATGGACGGTGCAAGAGCTATCGACCTTTCATCTCTTAAGGGCAAAAAGCTCCTGAACATGGATAACGAAGAAGAAGGCGTACTCCTTGTAAGCTGCGCAGGTGGTGCCCGATTCCACAGTAATATCAAGGTATCTAGAAAAGAAATGACAGGTGAAGCTTATGAAGTAGCAATCGGCGGACTTCTTGGCGGTCACTCAGGTGAGATGATCAAGAAAGAGCGTGGTAATGCCAACTACATTCTTGCAAGAACTCTTATGAATGTTGCAGATACAGTTGAATTTGGCGTAGTAACAATGGAAGGCGGAGTAGCAGATAATGCCATCCCATCCCTTGCCAAGGCTACTATCATTCTTGACAATGCGTCTGATAAGGCAGCATTTGATGCCGCTATAGCAAAGGTTGAAAAAGAGATCCATGAAGAACTCGAGGTAAAGGATCCTGGATTTAAGATTGAGACTAAAGCACTTGGAAATAAGACAGAACAGGTAGTTGATGAAGCATCCTTCAAAAAGATGGTTGGTCTTACAATTTCTCTTCCTAATGGTGTCCAGGCTAACAGCGCATCAATCGAAGGCCTCGTTGAGACTTCTCTTAACCTTGGTATCATGAAGCTTACAGCTGATGAACTTCAGCTTGAGTATTCAGTAAGAAGTAGCGTAGAGCAGTCAAAAGAGCTTCTTTTAAAGAAACTTGAGCTTATTACAGAAGTTTTTGGCGGATATCATTCAACTAACAGCTCATACCCGGGATGGGCATACAAGGAAGATTCAGAACTCAGAAAGCATATGGTAGCTGTATACAAAGAGCTTAATGGAGTTGAGCCACAGGTAGTTGCTATACATGCCGGTGTTGAGTGTGGTCTCTTTAGTGAAAAGATCGAAGGCCTTGATTGTGTATCAATAGGTCCTGATATGGAAGCAATCCATTCAACAGGCGAGCGCCTTTCAGTAGAGTCAACAGCCAAGACATGGGAATTTGTAAAAGCTATATTGAAGTAAAAAACATAAAACCTATTTATCAGCCATTAATGAAGTATTAGACAAAATAACCAAGATAGTATTTAGATTAAGTTACAAAAACTATAATACTATTTTGGTTATTTTTTTATTATTTATTTATATCATTTTGGACTCAATGATGATAAAATGGAAACTGTGAAAACTATAATAGTTTCTATTATAATAGTGAGTTGAAAGGAATTGTAATGGACGAGAATCAGAAGAAAATTTTGGAAACTGTAATTGTTGAATTTAATAATAAGGGTATGAAGTTTACTATGGATGATGTTGCCAAGGACCTTCATATGAGTAAAAAAACAATTTACAAAGAGTTTGGAGATAAAGAAGATCTTTTTAACAAGATGGTAGATTACTGCTTTTCTTCTATTAAGGAAAAAGAGGCTGAAATTCTTCAGGATCCAAATTTATCAACAATAGAACGTATATCCAAACTTTTGGTATGTCTTCCTGACAATTATCAACATGTGGATTTTCGTAAAATCTATCAGGTAAAAGATAAATATCCTAATATCTATGCCAGAGTAGCTCAGAGGATCGAAAGTGACTGGGATGAGACAATTGCGCTGCTTGAAAAAGGTATGGATGAAGGCGTTATAAAGAGAATTCCTATACCAGTCATCAAGCTTGTTGTAGAGGCTTCAATTGAGAAGTTCCTTACATCTGAGACCCTCATTGAGACAGGCACTAATTATGAAGATGCTTTAGGTCTCATGATCGAGATGCTCATGAATGGAATTGCTACAGGAAAATAAATGATCATTTTACGAAATCCGCAGATAATGCGGATTTTGTTTACAAAAAATACTTATTTGGAGGCTATTATGATCACTTTTCATAAGAATGCTTTTTTGATCCAGACCAGACATACCTCTTATCTGTTTCATGTATTACCTTCTGGTCATTTGGAACATTTATATTATGGACATACTCTTTCAGGAGTTAAATCCTACGAAAAAATAGTAAGTCATGACAGAAACTGGATCACAGCCAAGGCTATAGAAGTTATGGATGCCAATATCAGAGCGATGACACCGGTTCACTCTTTTGCCAATGGTAATATGATCTCATATTCAGATGATGCTGAGTCACTGTGCTTAGAGAACAGATGTCTCGAGATGTCATCCTTTGGAAAAGGAGATATAAGAGAGCCTTTCATAGAACTGGTTTATCCGGACGGATCCTCAACCTGTGATTTCTTATATGACAGCTATGTCATAAAGGACGAGATTGAACCATTAGAGACCCTTCCATCTGCATATGATGAAAACGGAATATCAGAAGCAGATCATGCGCAGCAGTTGGTCATGACCTTAAAGGACAAGAAACACGGTACAGTTCTTGAACTGATCTACAGTGCTTTCCCTGATTGCGATATCATTACCCGTAGTTCTAAGATCACATTTGTTGGTACAGAAGGACAGGATGAGGATGCAGTTGTTACAGTACAAAGGCTCATGAGTACTCAGGTTGATTTCTATCGTACAGGAATGCGTATGACTTCTTTCCATGGAAGATGGGCAGATGAAATGCATAGGACTGATGCTGTATGTGATGGAGGCAAGGTAGTTAATGAAGAACTTGCAGCTGGTGAATCGGGTAGCAGATCCAATCCATTTGTCATGCTCAGTAATCCAGAGACTACAGAGAACTATGGAGATTGCTATGGATTCAATCTGGTTTATAGTGGAGATCACTATGAAGCCCTGTCTTGTAATTATGTGGATTCCAGCAGATTTGTAAGTGGTATCCAGCCAACAGGCTTTGCATGGCATCTGAAAAAGGGTGAGAGCTTTGAATCACCTCAGGCAGTCATGGCCTTTTCAAGAAATGGCTTTAATGGTATGAGCCGTCATATGCATGATTTTGTAAGAAAGCATATTACAAGGGGTTCCTGGAGAGATAAAGAGAGACCTACTCTTATAAACAGTTGGGAAGCATCTTACTTTAATATCAACCAGAACAGCCTTGTTAATCTGGCAAAAGCAGCCAAGCAGTGCGGAATAGAGCTCTTTGTAATGGATGATGGTTGGTTTGGCCATAGAAATGATGATAAGAGTTCACTTGGCGATTGGTATGTTAATGAGAAAAAGCTTCCAGGCGGTATAGAAGCTCTTGCCAATAAGATCACTGAACTGGGTATGTTATTTGGCCTGTGGGTAGAGCCCGAGATGATCAATGAAGACAGTGATCTCTACAGAGCGCATCCTGACTGGGCAGTGCAGATACCTGGAATGCATCATTCCAAGGGAAGAAATCAGATGATCCTCGACCTGACACGTACAGAGATTCAGGATTATGTGATATCTTCAATGAAAAAAGTATTTAGTAGTGGAAAAGTATCTTACGTAAAGTGGGATATGAACCGCATTTTCTCTGATAGATATTCTACAGCACTTTCTCCTGAGAAACAGTCAGAGTTCATGCATAGATATTATATGGGACTGTACCGTATCATGGGTGAGCTTACTAAGAGCTTTCCTGAGATATTGTTTGAAGGCTGTTCATCCGGTGGAAACAGATTTGACCTTGGTATCTTGTGTTACTTCCCTCAGATCTGGGGTAGTGATGATACAGATCCTATCTGCAGACAATCAATACAAACAGGCTATAGCTATGGCTATCCTGGAATCACTGTTGGTTCACATGTTTCAGGAAGTCCAAATCATCAGACTCTGAATGTGACTAATTTAGATACAAGATTTATCATAGCTTCCTTTGGATGTCTTGGTTATGAACTTAATCTGTGCGATCTTTCTGATAAGGAAAAGGCAGAGATCAAGGAACAGGTAGATTTTTATAAGAAGTGGCGAGGTGTTCTGCAGTTTGGAGATTATTACAGACTTGGTGATGGCAGATGCATGGTTGTCAGCAAGGACAAAAAGAAAGCTGTAGGCATGGTGCTCCAGCGCGACAGATTCCCTAACAGAGATATGGATATCTTCAAGACTAAGGGATTGGATAATGATACTTTCTATCATATGACCAATTATGTTAACAAGCTGTCTCTCAAGGATTTTGGAAGTCTTATCAACACAATGACTCCGGTTCATGTTAAAGAGAATGGCATTGTTCAGAAGATTGCAGATAAGGTAGTCCGTATGTCAGGTGAGAAAGAAGATATTTCAGCTACAGGCGGTATCTTTAATGAATGTGGTGTTCACCTTAAGACCGCTTATGGCGGAACCGGCTATAGCGAAGATACAAGAGTAATGCGTACTGGTGACGCAAGGCTATATGTATTTGAAGCTATGGACAGCCAATACAAGATTTAAACTAAAAATAAAAAGTGCTGCTACTCATTTCACGTGAGTACAGCACTTTTTCAGTGAGTCACTGGGGACGTATCAATTTGACTCATTGCATACAATGAGTCACCTTCTCGATGAAGGAAAATATTTAAAACTCGATTCGGTTTCCTAGTTTAGTATTATTATCGCTGCTGAGAACAGAGGAAATACGTTCCCTTATTTGCTGCTGCGTATAGGCTATTTCAGCCCAGAAGTCTCTGGCAGAAAGTACGTTGGCACTTCCAAGGATTATCACCTGCTCAATGGCATCGCTGGTAGCAACAGTTACTTTATGCTTTTTGCTGATCTCATGGGCAGTCCTTTCAATATACTGATCGGCAGTTTCAGCCTCCTTGGTATATACAATGTCCAGATTATGGAATCGCTCTATGTGTTCAGAACCTCCTGCGACCCTGTAGGCGTCAAATACAAGTATGACGATCTCTTTTCTGTAGCCCTGGAAATCTGATAATATATCCATCAGCTTATCTCTGGCGGCCTTTAAGTCTGTGGCTGCAAGAGCTTTAAGTTCATCGGAGGCATAGATGACATTGTAGCCATCCACCAGCAGATACTCGTCTTCATAAACAGGAGCCTTTGGGGCACGATATTTTACGCTAGGAGCTTTGGAATTATACACTCTTTTTCCTGACTCCTCGTTATTCCCAACCTTGGACTTAATAGGACCGTAGGTTCTTTCAAATATCTCTTTAAGTTCATTCTCTGTAGCTCTGTAGTCCCTGTCCTGCTCGGTAAAAGAACGCCTATCAAGGCGCTTTCTTGCTTCGTTGGCTTTATAGGCTTCAAGCATCTGGTCATCTACTGTCAGATCAGTTACGGCGCCGCCCATGCCGGAAGCATCAAACCCACTTTCTACATGCATATAATTTCTGACTTCATCCCAAGGTACAATAGTTCCAGCGCCATGAGAGCAGAAAACTGATGAGGAAGGATTATCAGTATCAAGTTCTGGATAATAATCCATCTGGCTGATCACATCCTCAGCATTGTGACAAGGCTCATAACCTTTTAGCTCAAGGGCCATACGTCCAAGACCTCCGGTATATGAGGCAATTTCGCTGGCATAATCCCCAAGCTCAGAAGCTGGAACTGTTCCTGTAAGGGTAGCAGTAGTACCATTTGAGTCAGGAGCATCATTGGTACCACACATCCTCTGGATATCGCTGAGAGCTCTGCCAAGATTTGCCTGAGGTACTTCAATACGATAATTGTAAACCGGCTCAAGCAGGATATTTTCAGCCATCATGAGACCTTGCCTGATAGCCCTGTAGGTAGCCTGTCTGAAATCGCCACCTTCTGTATGCTTTTCATGGGCTCTGCCTGCAATAAGTGTGATCTTCATATCAGTAAGCTCTGATCCTGTTAGGACACCGATATGCGTTTTTTCTTCAAGGTGAGTGAGAACAAGCCTTTGCCAGTTTTTGTCCAACTCATCAACAGGACAATCTGTCTCGAAGCGCATTCCACTGCCTGGCTCTCCGGGTTCTAATAACAGATGGACTTCCGCATAGTGGCGGAGCGGCTCAAAATGACCAACACCTTCAACGGTATTTTTGATAGTCTCCTTATATACGATATGTCCCGGTCCAAAAGATATATCCATTCCAAAACGTTCCAGGACCATATGATGGAGGATTTCTTTTTGAACCTGTCCCATGACCTGAGCGTCAATCTCTCCGTTTTGCTCATGATAGATGATCTTGAGCATAGGCTCTTCTTCTTCAATTGTCTTAAAATCCTGATAGGCCTTAAATTTATCAACACCCTCTGGAAGAATGATCTCACAGGTGAGAATAGGCTGAAGAACTTCGCCTGTGATACCTTCCTCTATTCCAAGCCCCATTCCTGCAATGCTTTTGGACAGACCTGTTACTGCAACTACCTGTCCCGCCATTGCTTCAGGAATAGCGGTAAATTTTTCACCAGAGTAGATCCTTATCTGATCTATTTTTTCAGTTATCTCTGTTTCGTTATCTGTAAAAGTGAGCTGTTTTCTTGCTGGAAGGCTGCCACCTGTGACCTTCATCCAGGTAAGCCTGTTGCCGGTATTATCCCTCGAAATCTTAAATACTCTGGCACCAAAATCCTCCGGATACTTTTTTTCTTCAAGACAGTGTTCCAGACTGTTCAGGAAAAAGGATACTCCCTTCATTTTCAAGGCTGATCCCCAGAAACAAGGAAATAGCTTGCGCTGTGACATCAACTGTTTGATGTTTTCTATATCTATTTTTTCTCCATCCAAAAAGCTCTGGAGCAGATCATCATCACATACAGCAATTTCTTCCTGCAATGTACTATCATCAAGACAGTCCATGATAGAGATGCCGGTTTCATCATCAGGCAGCTCGTTATAATCGTGAAAAGACACGATGCCTGAACTTAGCTTGTCCTTCAGTATAGACAGGACCTTTTCCTGATCACTTCCAGGCTGATCCATTTTGTTGACAAAGACTACCACTGGTACATTGTAATGTTTCAGCAGCTTCCATAAGACACCTACCTGCCCGGTAACCCCATCAGCTGCGCTTATAACGAGGATTGCCAGATCTAGTACCTGAAGTGTCCTCTCCATTTCCGGTGAAAAGTCACTATGTCCCGGGGTGTCCAACAGTGCTATATCATAGTCACCGACAGTTAGCTGAGCCTGTTTGGAAAAAATAGTGATACCCCTCGTACGCTCAAGAGAATAATTGTCCAGAAATGCATCTCCATGATCTACGCGACCGATTTTTCGGATACTTCCTGACAGATAGAGCAGTGATTCTGATAAAGTTGTTTTACCGGCATCAACGTGAGCCAGTATTCCTATACTAAGTGGTTTCCCCATAATTGTGTTCTCCATTATTCCAGCTTTTTTACCTGAAAAAAGATCAGACAAAATAAAAATGCTGCCAAGCTATTAAGTTAGCCTGACAGCTCTTTTCCAATTATAAAAGATTTTTTGATAAGAAACAAATGACAATCATGCGTTATGGCTCTGAAGATAGTCGTTAAGTGCTACAACGATTTCTTCACCATCGATACCATGTACAGCACATGCATCTGATAATGATTCCATCTGTGAAGCAGGGCAGAAGATACACTCCATACCACATTCCATAAGGAACTGAGCAGCCATAGGGTGTTTTGCAATGATGTTACCTACAAGCTCGTCAGCTCTTACTTCTTCAAATCCTGCGCCTTCAGTACCTGCTGTTTCTGTGCTCTGTGTGTTATCTGATGCTGCAGTATCTACTGTTGCAGCCTTATTTTCCTGTTCATCGCCAAAAAATAAATCTCTTAATGTTCCCATAATCTCACTCCTATCTGTATATAAAAAATCGATTGTTCACAATCTTTATTTAAGCATTGTATAATATCCGCTTAAAATATGCAAGATATATTATGATGATAGGGGCTAAATATATTTTGCTCTTTCTATCATAAATTTTTTATTAAATATACCGATACACATTATAGGAACATGGATGTTTGTTTTGGTAATTATCAAGGTTGATGATTGATGGCTCACAAGGCAAAAGGATTTTGCAAGTCATCAGTTGAAGTATGAGGCTTCAGATTATGAGGATACAGCACAATACAACTTCCATGAATGCCAACAGGATGATGAAAGTAAATACTTCTTCTCTTGCAGGATCTACTGAGAAGTTGTCATCCGGCTATAAAATAAATAGAGCAGCAGATGATGCTGCAGGTCTTTCAATTTCCGAAAAGATGCGAAAACAGATGAGGGGACTTGATCGTGGTTCGACCAATTGCGATGACGGAGTCTCTTTGTGTCAGGTTGCAGACGGTGCACTTAATGAGGTTAGCGATATGCTTAACCGCATGAAGGTACTGTCTATTCAGTCTGCCAATGGCACCAATTCTCAGTCAGATAGGGCAGCCATCGACGCAGAAGTGCAGGCTCTAAAAGAGGAAGCACAGCGCATTTTCGACACAACAACTTTTAATGGAAAATATATCTGGAAGGGTGAAAATACATACGCAGACAGATATAACTATGAAGAGGTTGTGTCTCTAAGAATTAATTCTATTTCAAGAACCTATACACCAACCACTGCCAACACAGGCGTATGGCCAAGTGAAAGTGATGGTTTCAACGTGACTGCTGATGAAGGTAGTGGTATCAAGTTCAGTTGGACAGGACGAGATGGTACATCCTATGAGTCAGATGATATTCCATGGCCAAATCCTGAAAATAAGTCGCAGACTCTTCAACTTGAAGATTACCTTACTCATTATTATGAGGAAGGCGTGTTGCCGTCTAAATTTCAGGGCGTCAATGCAACGATAAGTTATGCAAGCACTGAATATACTAAGCTTGAGGATATTGTAAAAAATGTTAATGGTACGACACTAAATACCTCATTTTCATCATCAAATCGCGCAGCCTGTTACAACGCTGCAGGAGCTACATTACCATATTCAACAAGTGTTACTCTTTCTGATGAAATACAGAGGTTATCTGAAAGAGACACTTCCGGAGCTTCGGATTCGGAGTTTGCGGAGTGTACAGGCGTGAATATTCCGGATAGTGCAACTGATACTTCTACATTTACAATTGATTTCGCATTTAGAAATGTAGGTACGATAACTGCTACATTAAACAGCATTTCATATAGCAAAAATGATTTTTCTGGTAATTTGGAAGCTGATCATATGACTACAGATTGTAAGTCTTATGATGAGGCTCATGGGATATCCTGCCCTGTAGGAAATGTTTCATATACATCACACATGTCTAATGATAAATGGTGGGGATATGCTCCGGCATACAGTTCTGGTCAAGGATACTTAGGGTATTATACAACACAATCTCCAGTTATGAGTTCTAGTGGAGGTACTGGAGTTTCTATAGCATATGCACTGACCAATACATCTACCCTTGGAGGTCTTCTGGACAATTATACAGGTGATGGAGATACAAGCGATTCCGGCTATATGCAATTTTATTTTAGTCTTTCAGATGGGGCTGGTAGTTTAAATTTTAGATTTCCTGTGTCCGAAAGTGAAACTGTCGAATCAGTTTTTGCCAAGCTAAATGAAATCGCTAAGATAGATATTTTTGCCAGCGAAGATGGTAGTGATGTTCATGGAGTTTCTGGCAATGCTGGTCCTAGTAGTGTTACAGTTTACAATGCTTATAAATCCTTCACCAAGATGGCTGATGTTAAATACGAAGATTTCGTTGGCCCCGGCAAAAACACTGAGGATATCCATTCTGCTGACGAAGCAGATATGACTGTAAAGATCCCTATCAATTACGACAAGCTCAATAATGAATATCTCGGGATCAAAGAGTTGAACGTTATGACTGAAAAAGCCAGTGATGAGGCTATGGGACTCATTGACAAGGCTGCAGAGATCATAACCACCCAGCGATCAGTATTTGGTGCTTATCAGAACCGATTAGAGCATACTATCAAAAACATAGATAACGTAGTAGAAAACACAACAGCCGCTGAATCCCGCATCCGTGACACAGATATGGCAGAGGAAATGGTAAAATATAGCCGATCCAACATATTGCAGCAGGCAGGCCAATCCGTACTAGCTCAGGCCAACCAGACCCCTCAGGGAGTCCTAAGCCTGTTACAATAATTAAATTACTATAAAATCATACATTTGGATATTTTATTTTGATATAATGAGGTGTAAGTATATGGAGTGCTTTCAAAAGCACTTGTATTGTAAGTATCATGGATGATCGTGCTGGCCGTATGGTCAGTATTGTTAGGAAAACAGGAGATTTATGGCAATATCAGGAATATCAGGAATAAGTGCATATGCTCCAATTTCATCTATAAAGCCTATGAATATGCCGCTGGAAGCACAGTCTGAGGTATCGAGTGCGTATACGGATTCTGTGAAAGGGCTGTCAAGGGCGCAGTCTGCCAATCCGGTTTCATCGGTGAGTCCGGTCCGTTATCCCAATGCTATTGAGACAGATGATGAGGATAAAGAGGACAAGGGTATAACAAGTGCGACCCTCAACAAAGCATTTAACAAGATTGCAGCAGGATTTGGCAATACCGTTACAGGTTATAGCAGAACCGGAGCCGGACAAGGTTATGCTCAACTGGGTACTGCTATAGATATTGGAGTATGATTATTTTTAATATGTTTGCTATTGTAAAGTTGATGATGTAATTTGGAATGATCAGAATATGGAACATAGATATAATATTCAGGATGCAATTTTATGTGATGCCAGAGTTACTATCACTAAAGATATGGAAATAAAGCAAGCTGATGCCGAGTACTATGCCTTTATAGGTGAGAAGGCAGCAGCTTTTATTTTCTCGCGTCTTATCCATATAGACGATCTTCCTGCTTTCAGAAAATGCGTCAAATACGTTCAAAATAAAGATGAATCTACATTTCTCACATTTCGTCTTTTGCATAAGCTTGGGACCTATAGCTGGGTAGTTGCCAATATATCTGACTATAAGGGCACTATCGTCATGCATATCACAGATGCTGATATACTATTCGGATTTGATCAGAATAAAAATCCTCTGGCAGAGCGCTATTCAGATCTGCTGGATATTCTTGACGGTTATATCATGCAGTACGATCTGACCACTAAAGAGCTGCTCATCACTGTTCCTGAAGTGACTAATCAGCTAAAAATCTACAATGGTCCTTTTGATGGCTGGAAAGAATACATGCTCTCTGACGGAGTTATTGTAAAAGATGATCTGGCAAAGTTCATTGAACTCTGCAATGAGATGACTGAAGGTGCAGAGGATATCAAAAAGAAGATACGCTATAACAAGCTCTTTGGCATCGAGGACATAGATAGCTGCATATACAGATGCAAGACCATAACAGATAGTGATGGAAGCAGATATGTGCTTGGCATCATATTTGTGATGAAGACAAAAGAGGCTGTTGAAGAATTCCTTGTTTCAGATAATATAAATACCTCATACAAGGATTTTGGAACTGATATATTAAATAAAAGAGCTATTACGGAATACACGACAAGGCTCATCGAAAGCCAGCCGGATTATAATATTGCTATTGCTATCGTGGATATTGATGATTTTAAGATCATCAATGATACCTACGGACACCTTTTTGGAGATGATGTGATAGATCAGGCTGCAAATGTCATCAAGCGTGTAGTGGGCCATAATGGGCTATGCGGCAGGATTGGCGGAGATGAGATGTTCATTATCATGGAAAATGTCAAAGATAAGGATGATATGAAGGGCATTTTCAGGAATATCAAAACAGACCTTAGCGAATTGTACGAAGATGATGAAAAACATCCGATGCAGTTGACCTGCTCTATTGGCTGTGCCATGTATCCTGAGGACGCCAGCAACTACATGGATCTGTTCAATGTTGCAGACAAAATGCTTTATCTTGCCAAGGAAAAAGGCAAGAACCGCTACCTGATCTACAGGGATGAACTGCATCATGATTATGTCTACTCATCTTTTTCTGGAGAAAACAAGGTAATAAAATCGGTAAGATCAGAACGTATTATGGCGCTGAATGCCATGATACAGTACTATCAGACCTCCGGTAAAAGTAGAAAAAGAGAGCTTTTGACAAATCTGTGCGATGTTTTCAATGTTGATGAAATATATATTTATGATGCTATAACCCATCGTTTTTATCTTATATTTGGCAATGATGAGGTTAAGGTCACCGAGTACAGTTACATTGACAAAGAAAACTATCTCAACAATTTCAACAAGGATGGTATCTTTGTTATAGACAATATAGACTCCTTCGAAGGTAAATCTCCTGAGATGTATAAGCTTTTTACTAATGTCCACTTAGAGCAGGCAGTTCAATATGCAATGCTCCACAATGGCAAGGTAGATGTCAACACCGTTGTTTCTTTTTGCAGAAACACCCGAAGGAAAAAGTGGTCAGAGCTTGAGATCAGTTCTCTTGGAACTATGGGCTGTCTTATAGGAAGCGTATATGAGCGTTATGCGTCTGCTCTGAATAATTAAAGTTAAAAAACCACAGAAAGTGGCTAATTCAGCCTACTTTTCTGTGGTTTCTTTTATTTTTATGCGATATAATAATATAAGAAAAGTATTTCTGATAATCTAGGTTAATCTGACCGGTGAAAGGAGTAGGGGGATGAGTAAAAATAGCATGTTAGCGATGGTTCTGGCCGGCGGTCGCGGAAGCAGACTTAAAGATCTTACAAATAAGGTTGCCAAGCCTGCTGTTTCTTTTGGTGGTAAATACCGTATCATTGATTTCCCTTTAAGTAATTGTGCCAATAGTGGAATTGATATAGTAGGAGTGCTTACTCAGTATGAGTCTGTACTTCTTAATAGTTATGCAGCCGGAGGCCGTATCTGGGGACTTGACAGTAAGGATAGTGGTGTGTTTATCCTGCCGCCTCGTGAAAAAGCTGACGCAGGACTGGATGTATATAGAGGAACAGCGGATGCTATTTCACAGAATATTGATTTTATTGATACCTATGATCCTGAATACCTGCTGGTCTTGTCCGGAGATCATATATATAAAATGAATTATGATAAGATGCTCCAGGCTCATATAGACAAAAAAGCTGACGCTACAATAGCTGTTATTGGCGTACCTAAAAAGGAAGCCAGCAGATTTGGAATAATGAACACTGCAGAAGATGGCAGGATCATTGAATTTGAAGAAAAACCTGAGCATCCAAAGAGCAATCTTGCTTCTATGGGTATCTATATTTTTAGCTGGAAGCTCCTTAGAAAGATGCTTGTAGCTGATATGAAGAATAATGAATCCAACCATGATTTTGGTAAAGACATTATTCCTACTATGCTAGGTGACGGCAAGGCTCTATATGCCTATAAGTTCAAGGGCTATTGGAAGGATGTTGGAACTATTGATTCACTTTGGGAAGCCAATATGGATCTTCTTGATAAGAGCAATGAGTTAAATCTAGCTGATCCTTCCTGGAAGATATATACAGAGGATGCCATCGAACTACCTCAGTACATCGGACCGGATGCAGAAGTAAAAAATGCTTATGTCACTCAGGGATGTCGTATCGAAGGTAAGGTAGAGAATTCAGTCCTGTTTACAGGTACTACTATTGGTAAAGGTGCCAAGGTAAAAGATGCCGTACTTATGCCTGGAGTTTCAGTTGCTCCGGGGGCAAAGGTTACAAGAGCACTGATTGCTGATGGCGTTAAGATCGGAAAAGGCGCTGTAGTAGGAAATGCCAAGAGTGAAAATATTCTTTTGGTAGCAAAAGATGTAAAGGGAGGAAAGTGATATGGCAAAGGCATTTGGTATAGTAGCTCCGGCTGGAGGCTACATTAAAGTAGAAGGATTACAGGACTTTAGACCTATAAACGCTTTTTCATTCCTTGGAAGATACAGAATAATAGATTTCCCTTTATCATCTTTTAGTAATAGTGGAATTGAACGTATTCAGGTTTATGCTACTAATGAAAATCCTCGTTCACTTGCTGAACATATCGGCAGCGGAAGAGTATACAACATCAATTCAAAACGTGGTCTTTTGCAGATGATGTTCAGTAAGGAAGATTTCCTGAATGATGTATACAACACCGATATTAAGGCATACATGGATAACATCTCTATCATTGAGCGTATGCACCAGCCATATGTCATCATTACTCCGGGATATATGGTATTTAAGCAGGATTATGAACAGCTTTTGGAAGAACATGTTAAAACCGGTGCAGATATCACACTTTTGTACCATAAAGTTAATAATGCCAATACCTCTTACAGAAACTGTTTCACTCTTAATCTGAACAGACAAAAGGGTGTTAAGTCTATAGAGATGAACAATGGCTGTACAGCTGATAGAAATATCTTTATGGATACCTATGTTATGAGTAAGGATCTGTTCATACAGCTTCTATATGATGCCAAGGTTATCTCATCTATTTACAGAATGGTGGATATTGTTAATTCCAAATGTGAAGAGCTTGATATCAGAAGCGTGCAGCATAAAGGCTATTTTGCAGCTATCACAGATTTCAAGAGCTATTACGACTCCAATATGGAGCTGCTTGATTACGATATCTCTTCAGAAATGTTCTCAGATGAATGGCCTATCTACACAAGGACTACTGATTCCTGCCCTGTTAGATATATTAACGGTTCTTCTATCAAGAATTCAATGGTTGCAAACGGCTGTCTTATAGAAGGTAAAGTTGAGAATTCAGTTATAGGCCGTGGCGTTGAGATCAGAAAAGGTGCTGTGGTCAAAAATTGTATTGTTATGGGTCATTCTATAATTGACGCCGGTGTCCACATAGAATATCAGGTAGTAGATAAGTGGGCTAAGATAACCAATATCAAGCAACTGCTTGCTCCGTCTGATAAGCCTGGATATATTAAACGACTAGATACAATTTAAAAGGATTAGGATTATTAATGGATACATATAATTTTTTTGCTACACTTTCAAGAATGAAATACATCGAGAGATGGGCTCTTATGCGCAATTCGAGGGAAGAGACTTTAAGTGAACATGCAGTAGAAGTTGCAATGATAGCTCATGCCCTGTGCACTATTGGCAATGTAAGATATGGCAGACACCTTGATGCTGACAAGGCAGCTCTTGTTGGTATGTATCATGATGCATCTGAAATCATCACAGGAGATATGCCTACTCCGGTAAAGTATTACAATGATGAGATCAAGACTGCATACAAGATGGTTGAGAAAGTTGCAGTCGGCAGGCTTTTAGAGCGCCTTCCGGATGATCTTAGACCTACCTATGAGAAGATTTTTAAATATGACAAGGAAGATCAGGACGAATACTACATGAGACAGCTGGTGAAGGCAGCAGACAAGCTGTCAGCCCTTATCAAGTGTATTGAAGAGGAACGTTCTGGTAATACAGAGTTTAGAACTGCCAAAGAGTCAACTCTCAGAGTAATAGGCAGTCTTAGAATGGAGCTTCCTGAAGTGCATGACTTTATGGAAGAATTTATGCCTTCCTATGGCAAGACACTGGATGAATTGTCTGAATAAAAATTAAAAAGAGTCAGTGGGGACGTATCAAAATGACTCATTGCGCACAATGAGTCATTTTGATACGTCCCCACTGACTCTTTTTTTATGTCAAAAACGCAAATACGCATATTTAATAAACGTTTAATTGATTAATTTATAGAATAAGCCGATAATAAAATTGTCCATATATATGATTTTGGTTGCAAATTGCGGATAACCATGTTTTTTGAATAGACAGGAGGTTCTATTATGGGCTTTGTAAAAGAATTACTCAAACCAGATGCTTCTAAGATGCGTAATATGAAGGTTAATGATAAGTTAAGATCAACCTTTACTACATTTGCTGTTTTATGCGCTATTGTTGTAGCATTTCTTACTATGACTATAGTTATGGCGATGGCAAGCTATTATACTATGTATAAGAAATACTATGAGCAGGATCATCAGCAGGGTGAGATGCGTATCAATGTCCAGGCTTATGCCAAGGCTGCTTTTTGGATGTTATCTACCAAAGAAGAAGATGTATTTAAAGAGCAGTGGGGCAAAGTGGATGAAAAAATAGATGAGTTTTATCAGAATCTGGAGGATCTGCGAGCTGTATATGATAATGAAACTAATCTTGCGGCTGTAGAAAACGATATCAAGACTCTTGAAACTCTCACTGCCCAGCTGGATGAGTTGTGTGCCACAAATCAGATCGTTGATGGAGAGATGACCAATGGCCTTCAAATGTATACTCTTTTAAATGGTGATATTACTACTACAATAAAAGCTTTGGCAGCAGACCTTAAAGTAATATCAACGGATTCCTATGCTATTGCTCAGTCAGCATTTACTAAAGTACTGATTGCAGCTATTGTTATGATCATACTGTCAGTAATAGTTATAGTTACCAGTGTATTTTTTATCAAGGATTCCAGAATGAAGCTTACAGACAGTATCCTTGAACCAGTTAATCAGATGTCAAGAGTTGCAAGTCATATGTCCAATGGTATTCTGGATGTTGATATCGACTACGAATCAGAAGATGAACTTGGCGCTATGGCTAGAGACATGCGCAAAGCAACCGAGACTCTTAAGGCAATCGTTACAGATATTGATGATACCCTTAATAGAGTATCAGATGGTGATTTTTCACATGGTACAGACAAACCTGAACTGTACATGGAAGACTATGGCTCGATCAGACACTCGCTTGATAATATCACAGATAAATTGTCAGATACTATTGGAAAAGTAAGAGAATCCTCTGCACAGGTATCTCAGGGTGCTGCAAATATGTCTCAGGGAGCTACTGATCTGGCAGAAGGTGCAACCAATCAGGCATCAGCAGTTGAACAGCTTACCAATTCTGTATCAGTTGTAACAGAACAGACTAAGACCATGGCTTCTTCTGCAGAACAGGGAATCAGCATGGCTAATAAGGCGCAGGAAAGTGTTGAGATATCAGCCAGAAAGATGAAGCTTGTTACAGATGCTATGGGTAGGATCACAGATGCTTCTAATGAAATTGAGCAGGTAACAAATGAAATCGAGGCTATTGCTAAACAGACTCAGCTCCTTGCTCTTAATGCAAGTATTGAGGCAGCCAGAGCAGGAGATGCCGGTAAAGGATTTGCAGTTGTTGCAGAAGAGATCACAGCCCTTGCAAATCAGTCATCTGAAGCGGCTAAGAATACTCATCAGCTTATCAACGATACCATGGAAGAGGTTAAAAATGGTAATACCGTTGTAGATGAGACCAAGGAAGCGCTTCAGGTTGTACAGGATACTGTTAATGATGTTACCAGGATGATGACTGAGTCCGGAGAAATGGCACAGCAGCAGGCTGAAGCTATGGCTCAGATCAATGAAGGTATCGAGCAGATCTCTAACGTAGTACAGAACAATTCTGCTACAGCCCAGGAGTCCAGTGCAGTATCACAGGAACTTTCTGAGCAGTCAGAAAATCTGAATGACCTTATTTCACAGTTTAATGTGAAATAAATGTTATTATAAATTCCTCTAATATAAGTAAAAGAAAAAGAACCAGTCAAGCTGCGATTGGTTCTTTTTCTTTTGCCGAGTATTTATCTAAAAAAATCTCCGTTTACTGTTTTTGCAAAAACATTAAGCGAACAAAGCCATGGTTCTTTGTTCCTCATCTTCCATCATTTGCTTTTGAAGTGAAACTCTTGTTGCGTCCAGTGTATTCTCAGTAGCAAGTCCTGTTGCAGCCTCAGCTACATCAGTATCTTCAATACCACTAAGAGCAGCAGTATTGTTCTCGTACTCAACATCAGCTACCGCAGAAGCATACTCAAGACCATTGGTCTGGGCGCCATTCTGTGATCTGGCATTGTTCAGTGAAGCAACTGCACTATCAATAGAACTAAGGTCAAATTTATTAGCATTGACACCACCAGTTGCACTTGAGCTTACAAGGCTCTGTCCATTGTATGTAGTATCAGCAAGCTGGTTCATTCCCTGACTTAACTGACCTACATAATCGGAAATACTTGCTCTGTCTGATGAAGACAACGTTCCATTCTGGGATTTAACAGATTGAACGTTGATATCCTGCATGTAGTCAGACATTCCGCTATAAACAGAATCAGCAACATTGTTCTTATTGACTTGATCCTTGTAATTGTTAGAGCTTACTTTGGCTGTAGTAGCACTTTTTTGCAGTCTCTGTGCAATAGCAAGTCCTGCTGAATTGTCAGCCGCGCTATTGATCTTTTTGCCACTGGCAATCTGCTGCATATATTTAGATGCTCCATAACCATTTCCACTCGCAATAGCAGACACGCTCATGTTCACCCCTCCTTTCCTTAGGATAAAAAAGTAAACAAATCATTTGTTTACCATCACATAATTTCGTACATGTACTATACACTAAAAATCATAAAAAGTCATCCGACTTAATAAAAAGATTATAAATTTGATTATAAAATCATAATCTCAACTCTTTATTTATAATTCAAATATCCGATATATATATTTTGCATACAAAAATAGTCTTATTAATGGAGCAAGCCAATACGGCGGGGACCGTACTGGCTCGTATGAAAAAATTGTTATGAGGGGGAGAAGCGTTTCGCTTCTTTAGGTACAATATACATTGCGAACCTAAAACGAACCTAAAAGAATTATTAAATCTGAAAAAGAATTTTTACTAGTACAGAAAGTTTTAAAACATCTGTATTAGAAATGATGAAAATCCATGAAATGCCTGTTTTAACAGAAAAAAAGAACCTCAATCTGAGGAAAATTGAGGCTCTTAGTATATTAAATCAATCCGAAATGCTTGCAGGCATTGAAAATTCCATCGTCCAGGATGTCGGTGGTGATATGATCCGCTTCCTTCTTGGCTACATCCGTACCGTTGCCCATGACGATGCTGGTGCCGGCTATTTTGAGCATGTCGATATCATTTACACTATCGCCAAAAGCATAGGTATCTGCAATGTCTGTGTCAAAGAGCTCACAGATCTTTTGGATACCTGTACCCTTGGTAAAGCCCAGCGGTACAAACTCTGCAACTTCAGGGTTGTGTACCAGGAAATGATAGTAAGGAGAGAGCTCATCAAAACATTCCTGAGTGTGATCTGATTTTGTAGCGCAGGAAAGTTTAGAGAATTCCCATTTTCCCCAGTTATTTTTTATGGACAGCAGGTTGTCGCCCATATCAGACTTTATAAATTCACCGTAGGGATCATCTCCAAAATCTTCATTATCAAAATATAAGTAGTCTTTGCCCTCAAGAATAGGCTTAAGACCATATTTTTTAACTGTTTCGACAGTTTTGATGGCAAGTTCATCTTCGATTTTTTTGTAAAAAATGAATTCGCCATTATATTCGATCTGAGTACCACAACCGGCAACAATGCCGTCAAAACCAATCCCAAGAAGATCTTCAGAATGTACAAAGGCTCTTGTACGACCGGTGTTGATAAAAGCAAGGTGACCGTTTTTGTGGAGCTGTCTTATAGCTGAAATTGTACTGACAGGGATGGTTCCTTTTGCATCCCATAAAGTGCCGTCGATATCAAAAAAACATATTTTTTTACTCATGTAGATTCTCCGTTTTAAATAAATCCGCTTTTAACCATAATATGGTACTTGCTCTTGACGAAAGTGTCAATTGTCGTTAGCATAAAGACAAAGAGGTGACAAAAAATATGACAAAGAGATACATGGCGCTTGAAACTGCGGCTGAAGATTGCAGACTATACCATTATACTCAGTGTAGTAGTATGAAGGGTATCGTTGCTGGAAAATGTATGTATGCCACGGATTCAAGCTTTTTAAATGATGTCAACGAAATTGAGTATATGCTTTCTGTTGCAGATAACGTAATAGGGGATATGCTTAAACCGGAATGGTGTCAGCTGCTTCGTGGGCAGATCCATACTACAATGCAGGAGATGAGAAAAGCAGATTATTACATCATTTCTTTTTCAACTGATCCTGACAGTATCACCTTGTGGTCAGAGTTTGGAAATCAGACAGGTTATAATATCGGATTTAATGCAGGTGAACTGATCAAGCGTATTGAAAAAGAGCGTGAGATTTTTTGCCATGGCTATGTAATTTACGATAAAGAAGCACAAGAAGAGATCATCAAATCCCTTTTATTTAAGAGAATACCGGCTAAGGTGGGAATGGATTTTGATAAGATCATGGACACCAGGATACGTGAAGGCCAGTGCAAAGAGTTTGATGACTTGTGTAAACGCTTTAGAAGCATTATTTCTATCTATGCTCTTTTCTTTAAGCAGCAGGAGTTTGAAGCTGAAAAAGAATATAGGATAGTTTTTAGAAATTGTAAAAAAGAAGAGCTGATGTTCAGAGAACGTGATGGTTTCCTGATGCCTTTCATCAGAGTAGGACATATCAATCAGGAGCCTATGCCAATAACCAGCATCACAGTAGCACCTAAAAACCATGTGGACCTTGCCCGCAAAGGCGCTGAGCAGTATCTGCTCCATATGGGCTACAAAAATCCAACTGTATATTTATCCAAGCTTAAGCTTAGATACTAAAAGAGTCACTGGGGACGTATCAGATTGACTCATTGCGTGCAATGAGTCAATCTGATACGTCCCCAGTGACTCATTGTGCACAATGAGTCATTTTGATACGTCCCCGGTGACTCATTTGTCCTATAAGATTACTCTTTACCATCCCAGCAGTATGTGCAGAGCTTAGAACGGTCAATACCTACAGCATCCAGCATGTCATCAAGACGGTTGTAGTTAAGACTTGTAAAGCCAAGCTGCTTGCGGATATCCTCGAGCATCTTTTTGTAACGATCAGAATCTGGGTTACAGTAATCATCAAGAACAGCGCGCTCTACATTCTGACCTTCTTCCTTGTTGATGATGCGTCTTGCGATCAGCTCCATCTCAGAAGTTGAACGTGAGAAGTTCAAGTATTTACAGCCGTACATGATAGGAGGACAGGCAGGACGTACATGGACTTCCTTGGCACCACTTCTATAGAGGAAATCAGTTGTTTCTCTAAGCTGTGTGCCTCTTACGATAGAGTCGTCAATAAGCAGGAGTTTGCGGTTCTCAATAAGCTCATGGACTGGGATCAGTTTCATGCGGGCTATCAGATCACGCTTGGACTGGATAGTTGGCATAAATGATCTTGGCCAGGTTGGAGTATATTTGATAAAAGGTCTGGAGAAAGGTACGCCTGATTCGTTGGCATAACCTACAGCGTGGGCGGTTCCGGAATCCGGTACTCCGGCTACAATGTCTATATCATCTTTTGTCATGCCGTCACGTTTAGCCATGGCACTTCCGCAGTTGTATCTCATCTGTTCTACAGATACACCTTCATAACTTGAAGATGGATAACCATAGTATACCCATAAGAATGTACATATACGCATGTTGGTGCCTGGTTTTGCCAGAGTAGTAACACCTTCAGGAGTCATGATGACTATCTCGCCAGGTCCAAGTTCCTTGAAATCGCGATAGCCGAGATTCAGATAAGCAAAGGCTTCGAAAGAAGCACAAAAGCCCTCATCCTTCATGCCTATTATCAGAGGTGTTCTGCCCATTTTATCCCTGGCACAATAAATACCGTTTGTTGTAAGCAGCATGAGAGTCATTGAGCCATCGATCTTATCCTGAGCATATTTGATACCCTCAATGATATTGTCTTTCTGGTTGATGAGTGCAGCCACAAGCTCAGTAGCGTTGATATTTCCGCCGCTCATTTCCAAAAAGTGGCTACTGCTTGATCCGCCTATTACTTCCTCGGATAACTGCTCTAAATTATTTATTTTTCCAACAGTGGTGATTGCATAAGTGCCATGATGTGACCTGACGATCAGCGGTTGTGGCTCGTAATCAGAAATACAGCCAATACCAAGATTACCGCTCATAGAGTGAATTTCTTTTTCAAATTTTGTTCTAAATGGTGAGTTTTCGATATTATGAATGGAACGATTAAAACCATCTTTTCCAAGGACTACCATACCAGCCCTTCTGGTTCCAAGATGTGAATGATAATCAGTTCCAAAAAACAAGTCAAAAACACAGTCATTCTTTAGTGCCGTAGCAAAAAAGCCGCCCATAAATCTCCTCCTTAAAATTCAGGTAAATTCCTTTAATAGTTTGCAGTAATAAATTTTCGTTGTCAATAAAAATCCTTTTATTAAATTTTAATAATTCAGATGAGGTCAATTTATTGAGTTATAATTGACGAAATTTTATAATATATGTATTGGAAGAATGCATATAGTAATGTAGTTTATTGCCATCTGGATGATTTTTTGTGGAATAGGAACAAAAGTCATACAAGAGGATCAGATATGAATTATTTTCTCTATACAATGCCTGATGAAGAGAAAAATATATTAGAGCACATACCCGGATATCTGGCTGTTTTTTGCTATAATAATGGCGAATACAGCCTTATTTTAGTGTCAGAATTACTTGCCAAAGTATTCGGAGGCAGCAAGGATGAGCTGTTGACTATGTATCTGCAGCAAAAGGCTGATTTTATCCATCCTGATGATGTACCATCGGTTGCTGCAGTAATGGGGCAGGTACTCCTGGAGCCTGACAATCCCTATGAGATAGCCCTTCGCGTTCAGGTACCTCCTGAAAATGAATACAAACTCTTTAAGGGCAGCGTATCAGGCAAGACTGTAGAAAAAGGGATTGTCCTTATATACGTAAATGTCTATGAAATAACAGAGAATTTTGACTATGACAGAATTGGCAACAAGCTCACAGCACTGGATTACAACACTATACTTCTGGATCGTATTTTAAATACTACTCAGGACATGATCTTTTGGAAGGACAAAAATAGAAGATTTTTAGGCGCCAATCAGGCGTTTTTGGACTATTATGGCTTTTCATCCCTGTCAGAGGTCATAGGCAAAAATGATGAGGACATGGGTTGGCATTCTGATCCTGAACCTTTCAGAAAAGATGAGGAAGAGGTGCTGGGCGGCAAGAGCACTTTTATGGTGCAGGGTGAATGCGTGGTCAGAGGACAGGTGCGCCAGATCAGAGCCAGCAAAGGACCGGTTTATGATAATGGGCAGATAATCGGGCTTGTAGGAAGCTTTATAGATGTTACAGATGATTTCGAGAAGAACAAACAGATCAACAAACTGAATAATGAACTTGAAAAAGCTAATAAATCAATGGTTGAATTCATTTCACGCATGAGCCACGAGATGAGGACACCTATGAATGCGGTCATAGGACTGGCGACCCTTGGACTTGATAAGACTGAGGATCCTCTGGCAAAAGAATATCTGAAAAAAATACTGTTCTCGGGGCAGTATCTGCTGGGAATAATCAATGATGTTCTTGATGTGAGAAAGATTGAAGGCGGAGAAATCGTACTAGATCACAGGTCATTTAGTTTTGGCGATGTCCTTGATGCGGTTGAGACTATCATAAGGCCGATTGCTGATGAGAAAAATATCAGTTTTATCATGGACGACAGCAAGATCAACACCTGGAATATAGTTGGTGACAAGGTGAGGATCCAGCAGATATTGATCAATCTCCTTAATAATGCAGTCAAATTCACTGACAATGGCGGAAGAGTCTATCTGGATATAAACCAGCAGATCCAGGGGGACAATGTTGAGATGGAATTTGTAGTTGAAGACAATGGCTGCGGAATGAGTGAAGAATTTATTCCTAAGCTGTTCAATAATTTTGCTCAGGAAAATAGAGATCCTTCTAAATATGGCACTGGAACCGGCCTTGGACTGGTTATTTCCAAGAAGTTTGCCAATATGATGGGAGGAGATATTTCAGTAGAGAGTAAGGAAAATGTTGGAAGCAGATTTACAGTGAAGATAGTCCTGGAGCTGGGAATTCAGGACGAGGGAATATTAGACACTGCTTCTGCCTGGAAACAGCATCATGACGATTTTTCTGTCCTTAAGGGTGCAAGGATCCTTTTGGCAGAAGACAATGAGATCAATGCAGAAGTGGCACAGGGGTTGTTGGATGAAGTGGGAGCCAACGTTGATATAGCCTCAAATGGCCGTATAGCTGTGGATATGTTTAATAAATCCGAAGAGTATCACTACGATGCAATTCTTATGGATGTCAGGATGCCGGTAATGGATGGTTATGAGGCAACAGCCAGGATCAAAGCTCTCCCAAGAATGGACAGCATTGATATACCGGTAATTGCAATGACAGCAGATGTTATGGAAGAGACTATGAAAAAAGCGCGGGAATGTGGAATGGCAGGTTATGTATCCAAGCCTATAGATGTGCATGAGTTTTTCAGTACACTGGCTGGATTTGTGAGTGATCTTAGGAAAAAGAACAATGGCAAATAACGACACATCCAATAATGTAAAAAAATTCTTCGCGGAACATAAAGCAATAATAAGGCTTTTGATTGATTTTATAATGATCATGATCGCCAGTTTTCTGATGATCAATTATAACGAATCCATTACAACAGAGACCAGCATTGATAGTCTGTTTAAATGGTTCATCTATGCCTTTAAATATGTACCACTGATGATCGTATCATCTCTTTCCGGCATAGCTTCCGGCATTATCTGTGTTATATTTTTGTTTGTCGCTAAAACTATTACAGAGAGTAGTTTTGCGTTTCTGAGTGCTATTTACCTTGGAGCTGCAATTGTCACTTATGAGATAACCAAGTACAAATGGTTCAGGAGCCTGAAAAAGACAATCCTGGGAATAATAGTCATGTCTATTAACCTGGGATGCGTCTGGGGCGTAATGCTTGGAATCATTGCCGGAAGAGGCTTTTCTGAATTTACTCCTTATAAGATGTTCTTTTATTTTCTAAATGAGCTGTTGGAATGTACCCTGGTAATGGTCATTCTGTATCTTTTTTATAATCATGCCCCTGATTCTGTAAAAGAGTATTTCTATACTGCTCAGCTATATTCAAGTCGCATTGAGAATAATCCGGATCAGGACAATTATGAATATTCCAGACGATCTAAACTGGGCAGGGTTGTTACCAATATTATTATTTTCCAGGCTGCACTGCTTGGCCTGTTGGCGGCTTTTTTCTCTAATACGCTGATCCCTAATATGCATGCTACTCAATCTGCCATAGAGAATGGCGATTCTGTGACTATTCAATCCGATTACTGGGATAGTATCACCAATGTTGTCACTCTTGAAAGAGAAGTCAGTATGTTTGTTGAAAGTAGTGCCAACAGGATAGACTACGATCTTTCCAATGCCACGCTGGCCTACGATATAGAATTATTACTTCTGATAATGATCATAGTCGTTCCATCTGCTGTTTTTGTAAATAAATACGCTGTATGGAGAATAGTAAGACCTATCAGTAATATGTCCCGAGTGGTCAAGAACTTTGCAAAATCTCAGGGTGAAGATCTCCAAATGGATCTGAACCTTGTTCATGAGTTAAATATAGATACCGCAGATGAGATAGAGGATCTCTACAATGCCTTCAGGATAACGGTTACGACAACAGTAGGATATATCAATTATATCAAGATGCAGCGCAATCTTGAGGAAGACCTTGTTGTTGCCAGAGAAGCCAATGCGGCAAAATCAAGATTTTTGTCCAATATGTCTCACGAAATCAGGACGCCTATCAATGCTGTTCTTGGATTTGATGAGATGATCATACGTGAGAGCACGACACCTAGCATAACCGAGTACGCCAGAGAGATCCAGAATGCAGGTAAGACGCTGCTGAGCCTTATCAACGATATTCTTGATTTTTCCAAGATCGAAGCAGGTAAGATGGAGATCATTCCTGTTGAATATGAGTTGTCGTCTGTAATAAACGATCTTGCCAATATGATAAATATAAGAGCCAAAGACAAGGAACTTGAGCTTATATATAACGTAGACGAAAATATCCCTCATATCCTTGTGGGCGATGAAATGCGCATAAGGCAGTGTGCCCTTAACATTATGACCAACGCCGTCAAGTACACCCAGCAGGGAACAATAACTGTAAAGATCGGTTATGAAAAAGTCGGCAATAATCATATCAATCTGACTTTCAGGGTAAGCGACACAGGTCAGGGTATCAAGGAAGAAGATCTTGAAAAAATGTTCTCAGCCTTTGAAAGGATAGATGAGGCCAAAAATAAGACTATTGAAGGAACCGGCCTTGGAATGAACATTGTTAAGCAGCTCCTTGACCTTATGGGATCGCAGCTGATCATACATAGTGAATATGGTGTGGGAAGTGATTTCTCTTTTTCCGTAAGGCAAAAAGTCGTATCATGGGAGCCTGTTGGTAAGTTTACTCAGGATTATAAAGAATCCTTGTCCAAGCTTGAAATATATGAAGAATCCTTCCATGCACCAAAGGCGGCAATACTTGTTGTTGATGATACCAAGGCCAATCTGACCGTTATCAAGGGACTTCTGAAGGAGACAGGACTACAGATAGATACTGCAGAGAGTGGTAAGGAAGCTCTGAAAAAGGTATGTGAGAAAAAGTATGATGTCATATTCCTGGATCACAGAATGCCGGAGATGGACGGCGTAGAGACCTTCCACGCTATGCAGGAGCTTGAGAATTCTTACAATCATAATACTCCTGTCATTGCTCTTACAGCCAACGCAATATCCGGTGCCAGAGAAGAGTATTTCAAGGAAGGCTTTACAGATTACCTGTCCAAACCTGTTGATAGTAGCAGACTCGAAGAGATGCTCCTAATGTATCTGCCTAAGGAAAAGGTGTCCAAGAAGGGCGATGCTGATTATGTAACAGATGCCAGAAAAGAAGAAACACGAGAAGCTGAAGCTAAGGCCTATGCAAGGGCAGTCCTGGTAACCGGAATAGACATGCAGGCTGCTATCAATAACTGCGGAAGTGCAGAGCTCTTGTTAGAGGTAATGACTGATTTCTGGCTGACTATTGATGATAAGGCCAATCAGATCGAGGAAATGGAGAAAAAGGGTGATATTACCAATTTCACTATCTATGTCCATGGATTAAAGAGCGCAGCCAGGACCATAGGAGCTCTCAAGCTATCTGATATGGCAGCACATCTTGAGAGAGCGGGCAATGAGAAAAATATAGAAGAAATTGCTCAAAAAACTCCAGCTCTTCTTGAATCCTATCGCAGCTATAAGCAGCAGATAGCTCCGGCAATTGCTGATGACAAGAAAAATGATGAAAGACCTGAGATACCGATCGAAGAACTTGAAAGTGCTTTCCAGGGAATGAAAGAATTTATAGAAGCTTCATATTTTGACAGTGCAGACGATATCATGAAGATGCTGGCTGATTATAAGATACCTGATGAATATGAGGACAAATATAAAGAAATTAAAAAGTTGCTCGCAGCTGTTGACAGAGATGGTCTGTTACGTATATTGTAAAAATACGAAAGGGCGATAAAAGGTTTATGGATAAAAGAGTGTTATTGATAGGTAGTACCAAGAGTTTTATGGTCAGTGCTATCGCTAAGGGCCTTGAAAAAGAAGAATATGAAGTGGTTAGCTGTGAGCCTAGCAGAGCAGCTGTTGCTGCACTGGAAAACAGGCCGTTGATCTATTTGCTGTACCTTGGTGATGAAGTGGCATTAAATTCTGATCTGGAATTGTATCTTTCCGAGCAGATCGATGCCGAGCAGTTTGTCCTGTATCTTATTGGAACTCAGAGAGAATTTGAAGCTGCTCTTTTACATATATCCCGTTCCAAAGTGACAGATATGTTCCTCAGGCCGATTGATGTAAAAGAACTGGCTGAACAGCTTGATATTGTTGTAAGAGACAGTTCAGTTGCTGAAGAACAGAAAAAGAAGATACTGGTCATAGATGATGACGGCACAATGCTCAGGATGATCAGGACATGGCTGTCTGTAAAGTATAGAGTATATATGGCTAGTACCGGCAAGATTGCAATGTCATTTTTGCAGAATAATACTGTGGATCTGGTGCTTTTGGATTATGAGATGCCTACCATGAACGGACCTCAGGTATTGAAACTCATCAGAGCCAACCTTGCGACTTCAGAGCTTCCTGTAATGTTCCTTACATCCAAGAGTGATAAAGACAGTGTATTGTCGGTGGCTAATCTCAAACCTGAGAAATATCTCCTGAAGACAATGCCTAAGAACCAACTTCTTGGTGCGATTGACGACTTTTTCAACAAGCAGAACGGTTAATGATATAAACGAAATATTATCAGAGAGTATATTAAATAATATATTCTCTGATTTTTTTTACTATTTTATGTGACAAATTTAGATATTATGGTAATATAGGTGTAGTCGTAAAAAGGACTCTGTACGTTTAAGTACGTCAGAGTGCTAAAAAACTTGGAAAAGGAACATTACAGATGATTCAGAAATTGATTAGTGGCATTAAAAGGACTAATGCCCCGATTGTAGTAGGTCTGGACCCGAAGCTGTCCTTCATACCGGAGCGTATCACATCCAAAGCTTATGCTGAGTTTGGTGAGACCCTTGAAGGAGCGGGTGAAGCTATATGGCAGTTCAACAAGGAGATTGTTGACGCTGTGTACGATCTGATCCCAGCAGTTAAGCCTCAGATTGCCATGTACGAGCAGTTTGGCATTCCTGGACTTGTTGCATTTAAGAAAACAGTAGATTATTGTCATCAAAAAGGCCTTATTGTCATTGGAGACATCAAGAGAGGCGATATCGGTTCTACTTCAGAGTCATATGCTATTGGCCACCTTGGAAGTATTCAGGTTGGAAACAATACATATTCAGGTTTTGAAGAAGATTTCGCGACCGTTAATCCTTATCTTGGCTCTGATGGAGTAAAGCCTTTTATTAATGTTTGTAATAAGGAAGACAAAGGTATTTTTGTTCTTGTAAAAACATCAAATCCTAGCAGTGGTGAGTTCCAGGATAGAGAGATCAATGGAAGACCTCTGTACGAGCTGGTTGGTGAGCAGGTTGAAAAATGGGGTCAGGAATCTATGGAAGGTGACTATAGCAATGTTGGTGCTGTTGTAGGTGCTACATATCCTGAGATGGGCAAGATCCTGAGAAAGATAATGCCTCACGCATTCATTCTCGTACCTGGCTACGGTGCTCAGGGTGGTAAAGGCAAAGATCTAGTACACTTCTTTAATGAAGATGGACTTGGAGCTATTGTCAATTCTTCAAGAGGAATCATAGCTGCATGGCAGAATGAGAATTACAGCCAGTTTGCTGATGGACAGGTAGGACCTGCAGCAAGATGCGCGGTTAATGATATGATAAAAGATATTTCAGATGCACTTGCATCTAATAATTGAGGGGAGATCTGACTATGGAAAAGTACAAAGAAGATTTTATTGATTTTATGGTAGACAGCAATGTCTTAAAGTTTGGAGAGTTCACATTAAAAAGTGGACGTAAGTCTCCATTTTTCATGAATGCAGGAGCATATGTTAAGGGCTCACAGCTCAGAAAGCTTGGAGAATACTATGCAAGAGCTATCCATGATACATTTGGTCTTGAATTTGATGTTCTTTTTGGACCTGCATACAAGGGAATTCCTCTTGCTGTTATTACAGCCAGTGCTATCAGTGAATTATACGGAAGAGATGTAAAATACTGCTCAAACCGTAAAGAGATCAAGGATCATGGTGACAAGGGTATCCTTCTTGGAAGTAAGCTCCGCGATGGCGACAGAGTTCTGATCATTGAAGACGTTACAACATCCGGTAAGTCTATCGAAGAGACAATGCCTATCCTTCAGGAGCAGGCAGATGTTGACGTAGTAGGTATGATGGTATCTCTGAACCGTCAGGAAAAAGGTCTTGATACAGACATGAGTGCTCTTGATGAGATCCGTGAGAAATATGGTTTTGAGGCTCATGCAATCGTAACTATGAGTGAAGTAATTGAGCATCTGTACAACAGACCTATCGATGGCGAAGTGCTTCTTACAAAAGATATCAAGAAAGCTCTTGATGAATATTACGCTGAATATGGCGCTATATCCAAATAATAATGTATAATTAGAGTGGTGTTTTTTTCTATATTATAGAAAGGTGGATTTGGATATGGAAGAAAGAACATATAAGGTTATGGGAAGATCAGGCGCTCTTAACATTGCATTTGGTGTTATTTCAATTGTAGCAGGTACGGCTGCAGGAGTACTCCTTATCATTAGTGGAGCCAAGCTTTTACAGAACCGTTCTAAAATAATGTTTTAATGTGTGAGTTATGAGAATTGATTTTTTTAACCATAAGTTTAATAGACCTAAAATAAAGATCAGACCAAGATTTCTGTGGAACAGATATATGTTCACAGATAACAAACACCCGGATAGAGGAATCATGTCCTCTATCCTGGGTGTTATTTCTGTAGTTACAATTATTGTAGCTATTGTACTTACATATAATGCAGGTGGACAGGCTGGGATCCGTTCGGGAGCAGCCGTATTTCTGGCCACCTGTTTTTCTATTGTCGGCCTGATACTTGGTATCAAGTCACGTTTCGAGAAAGATATATTTAAGTTTTTTCCTAATTTTGGAATTTCCATAAATAGCATCGTTATCCTATTTATGATTTATATAATGGTTATTTCGTATATTTGATTTTGGAGGATTTATGATCGATCAGGAAATGCAGGAGATTTTATCAGAACGTTTAGAACTTGCATGTGAGAGACTTGCTAATATAGATGAAGAACATCTGAAGGATGAAGCATTTGATGACTATTTTCATACAGTCAAGGGCTTCCTTTCAGATATTATAGATACATATAATTGGAGCATCAGCGGTGGGAAGGACAGCGATAGCATTGATAAGCTCAAAGAGAGAAATCATAAGCTTTATGAGGATATCCTTCCTGAAAATTATGATAAAAGCTATGCTAACCCGACAGTAGCTGTTGAAAGACTTGGCAAGAGCCTTGGACAGCTTCTTTCATGTCTGTACTTTGAACTTCGCTCACTTATTCCTAGTGTGTATGAAGGTTCACTTTTTGATCTTGTTATCAGACTGGAACTGTTTTTGGAGATCTACGGAGCTTTCGTTTCTGCTGATGAAGATGGACGCGCTCTTCCAAGGAACACAGAGATCAGGGATATCCTGTACTACTTTTTCTGCGACTATGCAGAGGATGAGAGACAGATCCGTTTTGAACATATCGTATATGGCGAAGAGGATTATGCAAGAGATATCGTATTAAACAGTGATCTTGAAGATATGTCTTATCTGTATCGCTACGGCGAATATGTGACAGACAATGAAGTTGCCATGGCGCAGCATCTTAATTCCCTTCCGGAATCTGTTATAAAGACTATGGCAGATACCTATACCGAAGGATATAGAATAGGTTTCGCCCTTACAGGCAAGGATATTACCAAAAAGAAAACTGCAAGCATAAAATACGTCATTGGTTTTGAACGAATGATCAGATATGCTATCCACAATTTTGAAGAAATGGGACTGCGCTCAACATTATTCAGAGCACATCCTAGCTTGTTCCATTCAGTGAACAATTCAGTTCCTGATGGATATACAGGTGCCATTGCCAATAAGCAGTATGAGTATGATCACAAGGATGATAACGCGCTGTTCCTTGATGGAATATACAACAACAGACGTCTTGAAGCTATCAAATCTGCTGGCGAGATGTTTAAAGACAAGGCTCACAGTTATGGCGGCCCTGCTGTTGTAAGATCTTTTGGCGAAAAGCCATTTGAACCTGTTCAGAAAGAGGATGCGGTTCACCTTACTGCCGAGCAGAAAAAGCTCATTGGAGATTACAGGATACAGGCGTCACTTGCTCAGAGTGAGTACATCATTCCTGAGGAGAGGAGCTTTACTATCATAGCTTTCCCTGTTCCTGAGATTGGACCAGAGTTTAAAGAGATATTTAATGAGACTGTACGTATTAATACATTGGATTACAAACTGTATCAGGGCATACAGCAGAAACTTATTGATGCCCTTGATAAAGCAGAGTACTGTTGCATAAAGGGTATGGGCAACAACCATACAGATATGAAGGTAATGCTTCATAAGCTTAATGATCCGGCAAAAGAGACTAATTTTGAAAACTGCGTTGCTGACGTAAATATTCCTGTTGGAGAGGTATTTACATCTCCGATCCTCAAGGGAACAGAAGGTGTCCTTCATGTCAGCTCTGTATTCCTCAAGGGTCTGTTATACAAGAACCTTGAAGTGAAGTTTAAAGATGGCCTTATAACTGATTACAGCTGTGACAATTTTGCAGATAGTCAGGAAGGTCGCAAATATATCAATGACAATGTCTTGTACAATCATGAGACTCTTCCTCTTGGAGAGTTTGCGATCGGTACTAATACAACGGCCTATGTTATGGCCAGAAAGTATGGCATAGCAGATAAGCTGCCGATTCTGATCGCTGAAAAGACAGGCCCGCATTTTGCTGTGGGTGATACCTGCTATTCACATGAAGAAGACTTAACTACATATAATCCAGATGGCAAGAGTATTATTGCCAGAGAAAATGAAATATCAGCACTACGAAAAGAAACTCCGGAAAAGGCATATTTTGGATGCCATACAGATATAACTATTCCATATGATGAGCTCGGGGAGCTCTCAGCAGTACTACCAGATGGAAGTAAGATTACTATCATTGAGAAAGGTCGCTTCGTTCTTCAGGGAACTGAGGAGCTGAATAAGCCTTTAGATGTAACAATTTTGTAATATTTGCTATTGGCTATACTCAATATATTGTGGTATGGTTTAGATAGGAATACTAAAAGAATATTTATGTAAAAGAGGAGAAAAAAGACGTGGCACAAGTGGGAATTGTAATGGGCTCTGATTCTGATATGAAGGTCATGGCCAAAGCAGCTGATATTCTGGATCAGCTTGGAATAACATATGAGATGAACATCATCTCTGCGCATAGGGAACCAGACGAATTTTTCGAATATGCAAAAAGTGCAGAGGAAAAAGGTTTTAAGGTAATTATTGCAGGTGCAGGAATGGCAGCACATCTTCCTGGAATGTGTGCAGCAATATTTCCAATGCCGGTTATAGGTATTCCAATGCATACAACATCACTTGGTGGCCGAGATTCTTTATATAGTATCGTGCAGATGCCAACAGGTATTCCTGTAGCAACCGTTGCTATCAACGGCGGAGCAAATGCAGGTATCCTTGCAGCTAAGATTCTTGCAACATCAGATTCTGAGCTTCTTGCAAAGCTTAAAGATTATACTAAGTCACTTAAAGAAAACGTTAAGGAAAAAGACGCACATTTACAGGAAGTAGGCTATAAGAACTACGAAGTCTGATGGCTAAATATGCATAGCACTCAGATTTAGTAATATATTTAAATGATCATTTAGAAGTCTAAGGAGTAGGAGTTAGGTATGGAACTGAATTACAAGAATGCTGGAGTTGACATTGAGGCAGGATATAAGTCTGTTGAACTTATAAAGAAGTATGTAGGAGAGACAATGAGACCAGAGGTTATTGGTGGTCTTGGTGGATTCTCCGGAGCTTTTTCTCTTAAAGCAATAAAAGATATGGAAGATCCGGTTCTTTTATCCGGTACAGATGGCGTTGGTACTAAGATCAAGCTTGCATTTGTTCTTGATAAGCATGACACTATTGGTATTGACGCAGTAGCTATGTGTGTAAACGACGTTGCATGTGCAGGTGGAGAGCCACTCTTTTTCCTGGATTACATTGCATGTGGTAAAAATATTCCTGAGAAGATCGCTGCAATCGTTAAGGGTGTTGCGGAAGGCTGCAAACAGTCTGACTGTGCACTTATTGGCGGTGAGACAGCTGAGCATCCTGATCTTATGCCTGTAGATGAATACGATGTAGCCGGATTTACAGTTGGCGTTGTAGATCGTAAGGATATGATCGATGGAAGCACTATCAAAGCTGGTGATACACTTATCGGTGTTGCTTCAAGCGGTGTACACAGCAATGGTTTCTCACTTGTAAGAAAAGTATTTGATATGAGCAAAGAAAGCCTTGAGACATATTATGATGAACTGGGCACAACTCTTGGTGAGGCACTTCTTGCTCCTACAAGAATATATGTGAAGATGATGAAGTCTATCAAGAATGCAGGAGTTAAGGTTAAGGGCTGCAGCCACATTACAGGTGGTGGATTCTATGAAAATATTCCTAGAATGCTTCCAGATGGTGTAAAGGCTGTTGTTAAGAAGGATAGCTATGAGATCCCTGCTATCTTCAAGCTTATGCAGAAAAAGGGCAATCTTGATGAGCACATGATGTATAACACATTTAACATGGGTCTTGGTATGGTACTTGCAGTAGATCCAAGTGATGTGGATAAGACAATGGAAGCAATCAAGGCTTCTGGCGAGACTCCATACATCGTTGGTAGTGTTGAAGTTGGAGAAAAGGGAGCTGAAGTATGCTAAGGATTGCTGTTTGTGTTTCTGGTGGAGGCACTAATCTGCAGGCTATTATCGATGGTATAGCTTCAGGTCTTATTACAAATACTGAGATCGTACTTGTTTTTTCTAATAATAAAAATGCCTATGCTCTGGAAAGAGCTAAAAAGGCTGGAATACCTACAGCAGTTCGTTGTCCTAAGGACTATGCCAGCAGGGATGAATTTAATGAAGAATTCCTTAAAGCACTCCAGGAGGCTCAGCCTGACCTGGTAGTGCTTGCAGGATGTCTTGTAGTCATTCCTGAGGCTGTTGTAAAGGCATTTCCAAATAGGATCATCAATATCCATCCATCACTGATACCATCATTTTGCGGCAAGGGCTACTATGGACTTCATGTTCATGAAAAAGTCCTTGAGCGTGGTGTAAAAGTTTCAGGAGCAACTGTTCATTTTGTTGATGAAGGTACAGATACAGGTCCTATCATCCTTCAGAAGCCTGTTATGATCAGGCAGGATGATACACCTGAGACACTTCAGAAGAGAATAATGGAGCAGGCTGAATGGGTGATCATGCCAAAGGCCATAGACCTTATTGCCAATGGCAAGGTAAAAGTAAAAGATGGTCATGTTGTCATTGATGGTTATGACGAGATGGTCCTTTGATGATGATCATAGAAAAATTGCAGTAATGGTCTGATTTTTTTCTAGAAGAATAAATGATTTTTTTATATAATAATTGAGCGACTTTGAAAGGGAGATTTGGTACGATGAAGGTACTTATTGTTGGTGGAGGCGGTCGTGAACACGCTATTGCTGAGGCTGTCAGCAGATCAAAGCGTGTATCAAAAATCTATTGCGCACCTGGAAATGCAGGAATTGCAGAGCTTGCAGAGTGCGTTCCGATTACTCCTATGGAATTTGATAAAATTGTTGCTTTTGCCAAGGAAAAGGCAATTGATCTGACTATTGTTGGAATGGATGATCCACTGGTTGGCGGACTTGTTGATGAACTTGAGAAAAATGGTCTGCGCGCCTTTGGACCTAGAAAAAATGCAGCTATTCTTGAAGGAAGTAAGGCTTTTTCCAAGAATCTTATGAAAAAATATGGAATTCCAACAGCGTCTTATGAGACATTTGATAATGCAGAGGCTGCGCTTGATTATCTTGAGACTGCCAAGATGCCTATCGTACTTAAGGCTGACGGACTTGCTCTGGGTAAGGGTGTTCTGATCTGTAAGGATCTTGAAGAGGCCAAGGCTGGAGTTAAAGAGATCATGGAAGATCACAAATTTGGAGATGCAGGAAATCATCTTGTTATCGAAGAATTTATGACTGGTAGAGAAGTATCTGTTCTTTCTTTTGTTGATGGAAGCACATATAAGCTCATGACATCAGCACAGGATCATAAGAGAGCAGGAGATGGAGATACCGGACTTAACACAGGCGGTATGGGAACATTCTCACCAAGCCCATTCTATACAAGTGAAGTAGATGCATACTGCAAGGAACATATCTATGGCAAGACTGTAGAAGCTATGAAGGCAGAAGGCAGAGAGTTCAAGGGTATTATCTATTTTGGACTGATGCTGACTCCTGATGGACCAAAGGTTCTTGAGTATAATGCAAGATTTGGAGATCCGGAAGCTCAGGTAATCCTGCCTAGATTAAAGACAGATATTATCGATATCTGTGAGGCTTGTATTGATGGAAAGCTTGCTGATCAGGAAGTTGAATTTGAGGATAATGCTGCAGTATGTGTTGTACTTGCTTCAGAGGGCTATCCTGTAGCTTATGAGAAAGGCAAGAAGATCACAGGTTTTGAGAACTTTAAGGATAAAGATGGTTACTACTGCTTCCATGCAGGTACCAAATTTGATGGCGACAGTATCGTAACAAACGGAGGACGTGTTCTTGGAATAACAGCCAAGGGTGCTGACCTCAAGAGCGCCAGAGCAAATGCATATGAAGCAACTGAGTGGATTGCATTTGATAATAAATATATGCGTCATGACATTGGTAAAGCTATCGATGATGTAGACTGATAGTGTAAAGAATCGTTACTGGAGCGGCTTTTTAGCAAGAAAACAGTATCTGATAATCTGCTATTTGGTCACAAAGCGTGACTGCGGTTTTGTTTAGGAGGTATTTATATGATCAGAATGAAAAAAGGGATGTTGGCGAAGGTATGTGCTGCTGCAGTTCTAACAGGGGTGATGGCACTGGCAGTTCCGAATGTAAGCTTTGCTTATACTCAGACAACAGGTACAGTTACTAGTACCAATGTAAAAGTAAGATCAGAGGCCAGTTCATCAGCTTCTCAGATTAGTAGTCTGGATAATGGTGATGTTGTGGATATCGTTGATGAAGCAAAGGATTCCAGTGGATATGTATGGTACAAGATATATGTTAACAAGTCTACTTTTGGCTATGTCAGAAGTGATCTTGTGACAAAGAGTGGTTCATCATCAACATCTACTCAGACATCAACATCAACAACTACAACTACTGATTCTTCAAGCACATCAAGTACACCGGCATCGCTTCCTGCTACAACCGTTACATCAATAGCAGAGCAGTCAGCTACAGTAGTAGCAGATAGCGCCAATGTACGTGCAGGTGCAGGTACAGCTTATGATACTGTTGGTAAAGTTGTAAAAGGTGACGTTGTTACAATTACAGGTGAAGCAACAGGAACTGATAGCAAGAAGTGGTATCAGATCACTTTCGGAAGCAGCAATAAGGTTGGATTTATCAGAAATGACCTGTTAACGATCGGTGCAGTAGCAGAGACTACAACTGAGGAGAATACTGAGACTCAGACAGATACAGCTGCTGAAGGTACTGATGCTACAACAGAGACATCATCTGATGGCACAGAAGCTACATCTGAAGAATATACAGAAGAGACTCAGAGTACAGAACAGACAGTTGTAAATGATGATTATTCGTTAGAGTATTCAACTGATGAAGATGGCAATGCAGTCTGGTATCTGTATGATAAGGCTAATGATACATACACATCTATCGCTGATCTCAAGAGTGCTTACGATCAGGTGCAGAATGGCGATACTGAAAAGACAGAAGGAGTTGGCAAGGGTGTTGTTGTAGTTCTTGCGATCATTATCATATTATTAGTTGCAGTTGTATTCCTGCTCATCTATAAGATCCGTGACCTTTCTTACTATGAGGAAGATGAAGACGAGGATGATGAGGAATTAGATGATAGAAGACCATCAAGGCGTGAAGATGAGGAAGAAAGAGTAGTGTCTCCAAGAGCCAGAGATGAGAAATATGCTGCTCGTGATGGCAGAGAACCTAGAGAAAGAGATCCAAGAGATAGAGATCCAAGAGATAGAGATCCAAGAGAACGTGAGCCTAGAGAAAGAAATCCACGAGAGAGAGATCCTAGGGAAAGAGATGCACGAGAAGCTAGAAATCCAAAAGAGCCTAAGGAACAAAAAGAAGGCAGAGAGTTTAGATTTAGTGATATGAATCCACTGGCTCAGAGAGCTGCTGCAGCTAAGAAAGATGCTCCTGGCAGAGACAGAGTAAATGCTGAGTCTCGTGACAGAAATAATGCAAGACCTGTTTCCCGCGATGAAGATAAAGAAGTAAGAAGTCAGGTAAGACCTTCCAGAAATACAGAAGACAGACCTAGAAGAGACGAAAGAAGGAGTTCTGAACCAGACTTTAGATCAAGCTCACAGAGAAGTGAAGCTCCAAAGACATCTGGACGTAAGGCACGCAATTTTGCCAGCGATGATGATGACTTTGAATTTGAATTCTTAGATCTTGACGGAGACGAAAGATAATATAAAAAGAAGCGCCCGCCGATGAAAATCGGCGGGCGTTAATTTTTGAAACAATCATCAAGGCTTGTTGATAATATTGTTAATGAGTTGAATATCAAATTTAGGGAAATCACCTTCTGTGCAGGAAAGTTCCTGAAGCATTTGAATCATCTTTTGACCGGCAAATCTTGCCTCACTCATTTTTTCTGAATGATAGAGAATATCAAGTTTGTTGGCTATATCCAGCATAGTCTTTTCGAATGCAATGATCTTTTCAGAAGTAATGTAATCATCTTCAAAGACTTCAAGAGCGCCTGCAAAATCATTTAGCAGACCACCTGCTGTTACTTTAAGACCTACAAGATATTCATCTTTTTTCAGAAGAGGCTCGATTCTGTCCTGAACCTGGAAACACATAGTCATTCCGGCATATCTCTTTAGCATTTTGCCAAAATCATTAAGACTAAAGTCTTCTCCATCAATTGACAGTCTGACTTTGCCCAATGAATCAAGCCTGATATCCACATTGCCACGAGGATTTAATGAATAATCGATACCCTTTTTTGTGAGAGTATCATCATATAATCCCATACTTACATCTCTGTCGATGGTTTTGTAGGATATACCTGATATTATCTTGTACTTGAAACGTTTGATGACATCAGAAGTATTGTCATCAATGTCTGACATGAACTCAAATATGTAGCTGCCATCAATTTCTTTGGCTGTCCAAAAAACGCCATCTTCCATGACGCGATGTGACAGTTCAAATTGTCTGACAGTTCCATCTGGTTCATATACATAGATTGAATCTGGATGTTGAAAATCGTCCTTTCGTCCATGCATCTCCAACATCAACTTGTTGTTACAGTTGAGACATACATATCCGTGACCTGTGATATGTGTAATTGCCTCATGCTTCAAACAGCATTCACATAACATAAGCAGTTCCCCCTCTAAAATACCACATATGTTTGTTGATGTACCTTCTATAATACATCAATTATAACAGATATATCGGTAATAAACAGTAAAAATATTAGGGTTTTTGTACAATTTTCTGATTATTTTAAATTTATCAAATTTTTCATTCCTATACAGAAATATATAAATGTTTTTACGTATACCACTAAATATAGTGAACTTCTGATTTGTATTATTCATAATACTTTCAAAGGAGAGTAGAATTAGTGAGGCAATTATTTGAATTTATTAATCAATATATCGTTCTAATATATAATTTCACGGCCAATTTTATAGTATTTATCGGTTTCTTTTTTTAGAGTCATATTATATACTATTGAAGGAAATGTTAACGGTTTATATAGGATTCAGATTTAAAAGGTTTGTGGGGGAGCCAATAGGTCCTATATGCAATTTTTTTATTAGGTAGGGAGAAATGGGAAAAAAGTCAGTTAAAGAAAACAAAAATGTTTATCAGATCAGCCGTGAGAATTGTAACTTAACCAGGGATAAGGCTGCAGAAGAGATGGTCTTTGTTTCCGCTGATCGTATTGAAAAAATAGAGAATGAGCGTACAGCAGCACATCCGGAAGATATCATGGCTATGGCAAAATGCTATAAGGATCCTGCTCTGTGCAATTATTATTGCTCTCACGAATGCCCAATAGGACAGGAGTATGTTCCTGAACTTAAATCAAAAGACATCACACAGATTACTCTTGAGATCCTTTCTGGACTCAATACAATGGAGCAGGAGAAGAACAGACTCATCGATATAACAGCTGACAGCAATATTGATGAGACTGAGGTAGAGGATTTTGTTAAGATCAGACAGAAGCTTGAGCAGATTTCATTATCTGTAGATTCACTTCGTCTCTGGATCGATACACAGATTGCTTCTGGTAAGCTTGATTCTTCTGTATTAGATAAGAACTGAATCATGATAAAAAGAGTTGTGACTTTAGAATCACAACTCTTTTTTTTAAGATAGAAAAATGATTTCAGTGCCTTCGCTTCAAGGTAAAAATGTTCATGATCAGAGTAAAAACTGAAAACAGTATCAGCAGCACGGTAATGGAAAGTGTTGTAAACAGCGTAGTACTATTTTTCTCCAAACAATTATATAGAGGGAAAAGAGCTTTCAACAATGGGCTCTCATAAGCTTCAATGCCGGTGGAATGGTCTATCCCAAGGGAGCGGGCATATTCCTCCAGTGTGATTTCTTCTTCACCATAGCGAAATGTGTCAAAGATCAGAGTATTACTTGGTGTTCTTGCATCAAATATGTTGTAGGCTCTTACCATAAGGTTTGGTTTTTGACCGCTTGGAACAGTTAAGGTAATAGTAAAACTCTCATCATTAGTACTGTTTAGCACATCGCTTCCAGGCCAGGTATTGAGCCCTGACCAGTTAAGACCTGCATCAAGACTATAGTCATAATATAGAAGAGGAGCGTCTGAATCATCGCCGCTTACGGTAATTGTAATATCTCCATTGTCGTAGTCTGCATCCACAAGCTCGATACTACAGTATTCCGGTGCAGTATAAGAGTTGCGGGCATAGGAGACTATAGTGTCAGCTGTGATATTAGCCAGGTTATTTTGTGCATAGCCTGAATAGTCTACGCCAAGTTCTGTGCTTTTTAGCCCCAGATACTTGGCAACTGAGGTGGCATCTGCCCTGCCAAAGGCAATGAGCTGATCTTTGGTCTCACAATAGACGCTGTCCCTTGATTCATCAACATGACAGTGTTCAATGATGCAGGCGGGAATATCAAGTGCGGTGGACTGCCTGATTATGCCATAGTAGTCCTGACCGTTATCACCGATCTTACTTTTGACTCCGCGGAGTGATAGCCCCATGTCTGCCATTGTCTCCATCTGTACTGCACCGAATTGGTAGCCATATGAATGAAATGGTGCAAAAGCCGGTATCCAGACCTCTGAACCGTACAGATTGTGGTGCACAGAAGCATTGTAGTGGATACTGAAGAGAAAATCAGCCTCTTTTTCCGCAGCAAACTCAGCTCGCTCCAGTAGTGACATATCAACATCATCTGTTCTAGTCATGTAGACAGTTACATTGTCATATTTAGAGAGCTCTTCATACATAGCAGTAGCTGTAGTTAGAGTCATTTCTTTTTCAAGATGTCCATTTTGAATTGTGCCGTAATTCTCTCCGCCGTGTCCCGGATCGATCACTATTACTGTCTCTTCCCCAAGATCCTGTATTCTGTTCCCGTCAAAACTTAGTTGTGTCATACTTCTCCCGGTTATATATTGTTTACAGATTTATTGAAAGCAGTTCAGGATGTAATGACTTCCGTCACGATATCCATAGGTCCTGTGCCTATTCTGTATATTACATCTTCAAGAGATATAAATTTCTTGTTCTGGATAAACTTAAGGTACTTTGGTGTAAGACGCATGGTGATACCCAGAGGTTCGATCTTGTTGTTGACCTTATCACGTATGGTCTCGCAGGCATCATCAGGATCATGCTCCATGCTCCTTGAGAGGATGCATAATAGCGTGCCTACAGTTTGGGTAAGGCCGATCATATTGATATCAACTGATGCATCTGTTGACTGCATTGAAGATATCTCATAATTATTTATTGATCGGTATATGCCGTATTCGCAGTCTATCTCTACAAGGCGCTGGTTCTTCATATCCAGAAGCCATGCCATATTTCCCCTGACAAACATATCTGAGACTATGAAAAGAGATCCTTCAAAGGGGAAGCTGACATTTTTGCAATTGGTGATAGTCAGATCAGCCTGAACCTTGTGGATAAAGGTTTCATCTTCAATGTCCTTGAGATTGGATCCATCCTCATCCACAGATTCCTCATTGGAGGTGATGTCCTGGGTTTTTTCATAGGACTCATCAGCAGTACTGTTATCGCTGTCTTCTTTTGCGCCACTTTCATCTGCGCCTTTTTCACCTAATATGATCACCTTGTCAGCTGTTACCTTGGCGGTTTCAATGCGCTTACGTTCAGCCTCTTCAATAGCTTTGCCATCATATGGAGGAAAGGCTACAGTTACTCTGTCAGAGATGCCTTCTTCAAAAGGTCCGCAGAGAGGATGAATACCGCGATTTCTTCCAAAGTAGTCCTCATGGAATTCAACTGGGGTACCATCAGGATTTTCAAAAAACTGTTCCGGCTCAAATGCCATGCCCAGTATATTTGATGATACAGGACAAGTCAGATTCCTTGGCAGGTATTCGTAGAGATTGGTCTTTAAGGTATATCTGCCGTCTTTTTCCAATAGCTCAACCACAATCTTGTGCTTGTCATCAACGTATCCATACTGCTCAACATTGCAAGGCAGGGCACCATTAAAGTAAGCATTGCCGCCAGTATAAACAGGCAGATGATCATAGTAGGCATCATTGCTGCCGGTATTTTTCTTGGTATTTGGACCAAGTCCTGCAAAATAAATGTCGGCTGTAGGATAGTTGTCGTAAGGCTTGGTGCCGCAGATCATATTATTTTTGTTCAGAGTATCAGCATTCTTGGAGATGATGTACTCCATAAGATCTCTGCGCACATTTTTCTGTATAAAGATGTTGTTGTAAAATCTTGCATCACCGTGAAGGATAGTCATAAAACCGGCTATCTTAGTGCTGTGAGGAACATGGTAAGGAGTATAGCGGTCTGTAGCAAATTTGCGGCCGACATTATCGGTTCCGCTTCCAACATAGGTAAATGAACCCATTATCAGATTGTGAACAAGAGCGATTCCCTGAGTACTGAGCCTGCAGGCGATATCTGATAACAGAAGGTTATGATCTATGAGTGTAGGACCATGGGATACTTCTACAAATATATCCTCTCCAAGGGCAAGTCCGCTGTTGATCTGAGTGTTTTTAGGCGGCACATTGTCATGGAAGAGATTCTGGGTGACTCTGGTGCCCTGAGCCTGCCAGTCAAGCCACAGACCTCTGGTACAATGATCGATATGGTTACGTCTTATGATCACGTCGATGGCTGCATGGAGCTTGATTCCACCAATCTCTGCACCAGCAAGGTTTTGCATATTATTGATGTGATGGATGTGATTGTCCTCGATGATGGAGAAAACAGCACCCATGTGGCCTACAATACCTGTCTGGCCGCAATCGTGGATGTCACAGCGCCTGATGATATGAGAACCTACAGTCTCCTTGCTCCAGCCATCATTGACTGCCTGGCATACAGCGTCTCTTTCTGTCTGTGTACCGTCTTTTTTCCAAAAAGTAGTCCATTTATTGTCGTTTCCGGCCTGATAGTATTTACCAAGTGAGATTCCGCTACATTTAGAATCATAGATCTCGCATTCCTCAATGATCCAGCCCTTGGACCAGTGAGGACCTATCATTCCTTCCTGATAAGCTGTTGGAGGTGCCCATCTTGTGGCAGCCTGCCTTATCTGGAAGCCTGAAACAGTAATGTAATTTATTCCTGTTTTACTAGGATAAAAACAGTTTGGTCTGACTGTTATCTCGATGCTTTCTTCCTCAGGCTTACTCTCCTGGAAATTGGCATAGATGACTGTAAAGCCTTCCTCCTGCTGGACATACCAGGTATGGAGAGTATAGTCAGGATCCCAGGAGGACATCTTTTTGACCGGATGTCTGCATTCTTCAAGGGACATGACTTCATACATGGCTTTGCCGTTTAAAAATACTTCTCCAAGATGAGCCTTAAAATCTCTGGAAAACCAGTCACCGGCTATGAGCTCATTGAATGGATTAAAGGATCCGAAATAGCTGTTTGGAATCCTCAGGCGATAGACATTTTCTTCGAAAATTTCCCATCCCTGTACTTCTTCGGCACCTGTAATGATTGCACCATTTGGAGCTGAACTGATATATTCGATTCGGGCTTCTTCTGTGCCACCATGAGCAGGATCAACTGACTCGCGATATATTCCGGGTCCGACTAATATCCTGTCACCGGGCATTGCTATTTTTGCAGCCTCGGATATGGTTTTGAATGGATGAATTCGACTACCGTCACCACTTCTGACAACGTTACAAGAAACATAGATCTGCATATTACCCCTCCTAATGCGTCCACCTTGTTACTGTTAACTCGCTGACAGCTCGTTTGAGTAACTCAGCCATCACTATTTTTAATAAAATAAATAGTCATTATATTAATTCTACCATGTTCTATGAAAAAATGATAAAATTTACTTAGATTGTGGAAAATTAGATTTTGCGTATTTCTTTTCTGAAAGATGCTTGGCAGGCATCGTATTGGAGCACAATTGAAACTGTTTTATTGTTATGAAGATAAGGAGATTTAGTATGGCGGAGAAATACTTTGGCGAAAATACTCCAAAGCTAGGCTTTGGACTTATGAGACTCCCTAGGGTTGCAGGAAAAGAGAATGAGATAGATATAGAGCAGACCAGTAAGATGGTTGATATGTTCATAGAAGCAGGACTCACATATTTTGATACAGCTTTTGTTTATGAGGGTTCTGAAGAGGCTACCAGAAAGGCTCTTGTTGAGAGATATCCAAGAAATGCCTATACACTGGCTACCAAGCTTAATGCAGGATATTCAGGATGCAGAAATGCTGAAGATGCCAAGAAGGAACTGGAAATAAGTCTTGAGAGAACAGGTGCAGGATATTTTGACTATTATCTGCTCCATGCTCTTGGAAAAGGCAATATAGATAAATACGACAGCTATGGTATTTGGGATTTTGTAAAAGAGATGAAGGAAAAAGGGCTCATCAAGCATTGGGGATTTTCTTTCCATGATACTCCTGAGTTCCTTGACGAGCTGCTTACAAAACATCCTGATGCAGAGTTTGTACAGCTTCAGATCAACTATGCTGACTGGGACAATCCATCAGTTCAGTCCAGAGCCTGCTATGAAGTAGCAAGAAAACATGGCAAGTCAATCGTTGTTATGGAGCCTGTTAAGGGTGGAGCATTGGCTAATCCTCATCAGGCAGTTCAGGATGTCTTTAAAAAGGCTAACCCTGAGATGTCTGTTGCATCATGGGCTATCAGGTTTGTTGCTTCTCTTGATGGCATACTTACTGTTTTATCAGGTATGTCCAATGTTCAGCAGATGGCAGACAACCTTTCTTATATGGCTGACTTTAAAAAGTTAACACCAGAAGAAGAGGAAGTTATCAAGAAGGCACAGGAGACTCTTAAAAATATTGATTCAATTCCATGTACAGCCTGTCACTATTGTACAAAGGGCTGTCCAATGCAGATCAATATCCCTGCTATTTTTGCTGCCAGAAATAAACAGCTTATATTTAATCTCACAGCTCAGGGACAGGGCGATTATGATCGTGCAATAAATGGCAGAGGCAAGGCATCAGATTGTATTGCCTGCGGACAGTGCGAAGCAGCCTGCCCACAGCACATCAACATAATAGAAAGGTTACAGGAGTGTGCTTCTAATTTTGAACACTGATTTTATCAGATATATTTAGGGCACATGGATTTTATGGATAAATTAGAAGAATTAAAAGAGTATTTAAAAAGAATTGGAAGTATAGCAATAGCCTTTTCATCAGGAGTTGATTCTACATTTCTTCTGAAGGTGGCTCACGATACACTGGGTGATAAATGCATTGCTATTACCGGTCAGTCTCCTTCTTTTCCTGAAAGAGAGAAGCAGGAGGCAGCAGCCTTTTGCAAAAAGGAAGGTATAAAGCAGATAGCATTTGATACTAACGAGATAGATGATGAGAATTATGCTCAGAATCCTAAAAACAGATGTTACTACTGCAAACACATTCTTTTTAGTAAAATGCTTGAAATTGCAAAGCAAAATGGTGTTGAGTACGTTGCCGAAGGCTCTAATATGGATGATCTTGGAGATTACAGACCGGGACTTCAGGCTATAAGCGAGCTAAAGGTCTTAAGCCCTCTTAGAGAGGTGGGACTTACCAAGGCTGAGATAAGAGAGTATTCCAGAGAGCTGGGACTTCCAACCTGGGAAAAGCAGTCTTTTGCCTGTCTTGCATCCCGATTTGTATATGGTGAGCGTATCACACCTGACAAGCTAAAGATGGTGGAAAAGGCTGAGGAGCAATTATCACAGCTTGGACTAAAGCAGTACAGAGTAAGGATCCACGGCAATCTTGCAAGGATTGAGGTTGCTCCGTCAGATATAGCGCTACTTGTTCAGGAGGATATAAGGACAAAGATAGTTACTTCTTTTAAGGAATATGGATTTAGCTATGTTACCCTCGATCTTCAGGGATATAGAATGGGCAGCATGAATGAAGTAATAAAGAAATGATTTTCGTGACTGATATATGAGCTTTTAAGTTAAGGTCATGTTTGGGAGCAGAGATAATGGAAAACGATGTAAGAGCTATGCTTGAAAAGCTTAGCAGAGGCGAAGTATCCGTTGAGGAAGCTTTGCTGGAGATAAAAAAAGAACCTTTTGAAGATATCGGTTTTGCCAAGATAGATACTCACAGGCAAGTGAGAAAGGGTGTATCTGAGGTGATCTACGGAGCAGGTAAGACTGCAGATCAGATAACGGGAATTGTCAGAGCTATGAATGACAGGGGACAGAAGAGGATCCTGATCACAAGACTGGATATTGAAAAGGCCAATCTGGTCAAAAGAGGTCTGTGCGGTAGCGTGGGCTTTGGAGAGGACAGCAAGGATGCGATCCAGCTTGATTATCATGAAGACGGCAGGATAGGTATCATTGGAGGTCTCCCTGAGCCAAACGGTCTTGGCAAGATCGTGGTGGCTACAGGAGGCACAAGTGATATACCGGTTGCTGAGGAGGCGGCCCTTACAGCTGAGTTTATGGGAAATGATGTTCAGAGGCTATATGATGTGGGAGTTGCAGGACTTCATCGCATGCTTTCGCATCTTGATGATATCATGGAAGCCAAGGTCATCATTGCTATTGCCGGTATGGAAGGCGCTCTCGCCAGTGTGATCGGCGGACTTGCTGATTGCCCTGTTATTGCAGTGCCTACATCCGTTGGCTATGGAGCTAATTTTGGCGGATTGTCAGCTCTTTTATCTATGCTGAATTCCTGCGCAAGCGGAGTATCCGTTGTAAATATAGACAATGGCTTTGGAGCAGCATATCAGGCTAGTATGATTAACCACTTAAAGTAACAATGTATTTTACGAAATCCGCATTAACTGCGGATTTCTGTAATATACCCACAAAAATAATAGAGGACAATGAATGAAGATTTTGTATATCGATTGTGGCATGGGAGCGGCAGGTGATATGCTCACTGCAGCACTGTTGGATGCCTGCACAGATGATGAGAAAAAAGAAATACTGCAGCAGCTTAATGATATGGGTATCCCTGATGTTACATATACTCTTACCAAGAGTGTAAAATGCGGCATCACAGGCAGTCATATGGAAGTAGCTGTAGCTGGAGTCGTAGAATCTGAAGACATGTACGACCATCACCATGGCGAGCATGAGCATCATTATGAAGCTCATCACCACCACAGCAGCATGTCTGATGTCATGGCTGTTGTAAATGGTCTCAATGTATCAGATAGAGTCAAAAAAGACGTGGAAAATGTTTATGGTCTCATTGCTGAGGCAGAGAGCCACGTTCATGGAGTTAAGGTTGAGGATATCCATTTTCATGAAGTGGGAACAATGGATGCTATAGCTGATATTACTGCAGTCTGCGTCCTCTTTGAAAAAATAGCAGCAGATAAGGTAGTCGCATCCCCTGTACATGTGGGAAGTGGACAGGTCAGATGCGCCCACGGAATATTGCCGGTGCCGGCTCCTGCAACAGCTTTTATCTTAAGATCCATTCCAATATATGGAGGACAGATAAAAGGCGAGCTCTGCACTCCTACTGGTGCGGCTTTACTTAAATATTTTGTTGATGAGTTTGGCAGTATGCCTGTTATGTCAAGTGATCAGATTGGATATGGCATGGGCAAAAAAGATTTTGACAGAGCTAACTGTGTACGTGTCATAGTAGGAACAGTGGAAGATCGCGACCAGGTTTCAGATGGCTTTTTTTCATCCAATGATAGAATAGTTGAGCTCTCCTGTAATATCGATGATATGACTGGTGAGGAAATAGGCTTTGCAGCTGATATGCTCATGCAGCAAGGTGCAAGAGACGTTTTTACCATTCCTATCTATATGAAAAAAGGCAGACCGGCTGTGCTTTTGAGAGTCATATGTCAGCCGTATGACAGAGAAAAGATCGTAAAGGCTATTTTTAAATATACCAGCACCATCGGGATCAGAGAGACTCTATGTAACAGATATATTTTGGACAGAAGCTTGGAACAGCAGGAGACTGAATATGGAACAGTCAGGAAAAAGACTGTTTCCGGATATGGAGTATCCAGAGCTAAGTACGAATATGAAGATCTGGCAAGGATTGCCAGGCAGCAGGATATAAGCATTAGTGAAGTAAAAAATAAGCTTGATTGACATATCTGTGCGATTTGTTATACTTAATGTATCACAGACGAACATCTCACATTGTGACATGGTGTTACGATCGTGGATGTTGTGGAGGTGGATATGTTAATACAAATTGATTTTAATAGTGATCAGGCAATCTATGTGCAGCTTTGTAATCAGATCATTCTCGGTATTGCCACCGATCAGTTCCATGAAGGCGATCAGTTGCCTAGCGTTAGACAGCTGGCGGAGACTATCGGAATCAATATGCATACCGTGAATAAGGCCTACAGCATTCTTCAGCAGGATGGATTTGTTAAGATTGACAGACGAAGAGGTGCTATAATTGCAGTAGATATCGACAAATTGCAAGCTCTTGATGAAGCTAAACAGGAGATGGCATATGTATGTGCAAGAGCCGTATGTAAGGGGCTCGGAAGAGAAGATATGCATAATCTTGTCGATACTTTATTTGATAATTACGAAAGGAATACTTTATGAGCTCACAATACACTGACAAGGCAGCCAATGCCTTAAAACTGGCCAAGAGAACAGCCAGACAGCTAAAGCTTAATTACATAGGCACTGAGCATATTCTCATGGGTCTTATCAAAGAAGACAATTGCGTAGCTTCAAGAATCCTCAGGGACAATGGAATTGATGAAAACAGACTCCTTGATATGATAAAGGATCTGATCGTTCCAGACAGTGGAGTATCTACCCTTGATAAAGGCGGTTATTCTCCTAGAGCAGAAAAGGTTCTTGAAGAAGCTGACAGAATGTCTGACAGATTCAACTCTGATAAGACAGGTACAGAACATATACTTTTATCAATCATCAAAGAAGGCGAAAATGTAGCTGTTCGTCTGCTTTCAACTATGGGAGCACCTCTTCAGAAGATCTATGCTGAGACTCTGGCTGCAATGGGTGAAGATCCTAATCTGGTCAAGGAAGACCTTGGCAGAAAAAATGCTGGCAAGAAAAAGAACAGCATGCTTGCTCAGTACAGTAGAGATCTTACAGCACTGGCAGCTGATAAAAAACTTGATCCTGTGATCGGCAGAGACAGTGAGATTAAGCGTGTGGTACAGATTCTGAGCAGACGTACCAAGAACAATCCATGTCTTATTGGTGAGCCTGGTGTTGGTAAAACAGCAGTAGTAGAGGGACTTGCCCAGCGTATAGCTCTTGGAACTGTTCCTTTTACAGTAAGAGATAAGAGACTTCTTACTCTTGATCTTTCAGGAATGATAGCAGGATCAAAGTACAGAGGTGAATTTGAAGAGCGTATCAAGAAAGTCATCGCTGAAGTTGCAGAGGATGGTAATATCATTCTGTTTGTAGATGAGATGCATACACTTATAGGAGCCGGTGGTGCTGAAGGTGCCATTGATGCTTCCAATATCCTTAAGCCATCTTTGGCTCGTGGCGAGATCCAGATGATCGGAGCTACAACCATTACAGAATATAGAAAATATGTTGAAAAAGATGCTGCCTTAGAGCGTCGTTTTCAGCCTGTAACTGTAGAAGAGCCTACAGTTGAAGAGACTAAGGAGATCCTTAGTGGCATAGTTGGCAAGTATGAAGAACATCATCATGTAAAGATCACAGATGAAGCTATAAATGCAGCTGTTGAATTGTCTTCAAGATATATCAACGACAGAAATCTGCCTGATAAGGCTATTGATGTTATTGATGAAGCAGCCTCTGCAGTCAGACTCAGAGAGATGGCTGTTCCTAGCAAGATCAAAGAGATGGAAGAAGAAATCCAGGCACTTGATGATAAGGTAGAAGAGGCTCTCAGAAGAGAAGACTTCGCAATGGCCAGTGAATACAACAAACAGCAGACTGACCTCATCAAGAAATACAACAGGACCAAGACTAATGCTGCTATAAAGGAAAAGAACACACCTATCTTTGTTAATGAAAATGATGTGGCAGAGGTAGTTGCATTATGGACCAAGATTCCTGTAAAGAAGATTGCAGAGAAAGAATCTGATAAGCTTCTTAAACTGGAGTCAGTCCTTCATCAGAGAGTTATTGGCCAGGAAGATGCCGTAGTAGCCGTATCCAAGGCAATCAGACGAGGCAGAGTAGGACTTCAGGATCCTAACAGACCTATCGGTTCATTCCTGTTCCTGGGACCTACAGGTGTAGGTAAGACAGAGCTTTCCAAGGCACTTGCTGAGGCAATGTTCGGCTCAGAAGATGCACTTATAAGAGTTGATATGTCTGAATACATGGAAGGTCACTCCGTATCCAAGATGATCGGTTCACCGCCAGGATATGTTGGATATGATGAGGGTGGTCAGCTTAGTGAAAAAGTCAGAAGACATCCATATTCAGTTATTCTGTTTGATGAAATAGAAAAAGCTCATCCTGATATCTTCAATGTATTACTGCAGGTATTGGATGATGGACATATTACAGATGCCAAGGGTAGAAAAGTAAGCTTTAAGAATACTATCCTGATCATGACATCTAATGCGGGAGCTCAGCACATTATTGAACCAAAGAAGCTTGGTTTCGGTGCTGGAGCAGATGCCAAAAAAGATTATGAAGATATGAAATCCGGCGTAATGGAGGAAGTTAAGAGACTCTTTAAGCCTGAATTCATTAACCGTATTGATGAGATCATGGTATTCCATCCTCTTACTGAAAAAGAGATGATGGAGATAGTTACACTTCTTTCTGCAAACCTTACAAAGCGTTGCAAGAAGCAGCTTGATATCACTCTCAAGATCGCAGAACCAGTTAAGAAGTTCCTTGTTAACAAGTATTCTGATGCCAAGATGGGTGCAAGACCTCTTAAGAGAGCTATCCAGTCTGTTATTGAAGACGCAATGGCAGAAGAACTCTTGAAAGGTAATATTTCAAGAGGACAGGAAGTTACCATATCCCTTAAGGACGACAAGATCGTCTTCAAGGGAAAAGATAAAGCTCCTGTAAAGGAAGAAAAAGCAGAAAGTAAGTCTAAGGCAACAGGCAAAGCAGCAGCTAAGTCCACAAAGACATCAAAGACTGCAAAGAAGCCAAAGGCTACGAAGACTACTAAAACTTCAAAGACTACTAAGTCTTCAAAGTCAGCAAAGAATACGAAGTCTTCAAAAACAAAGCATTAATTTGATAACATTGGCGGCTAACTCGTGACTTTAGTCATGAGTTAGCCGCCTTTTCTTGAGTCATATATTCACTTTTCAATTTTAACCGGTACAGCGCCTGCTCCGGCAAGTTCAACGCTGATGCTTAATTTTCCACCAACATTTGTACTCATCTTGCCTTCGGATTTACCTTTAACAAAAACCTTGTACTCAGTATTTTCTTCTAGTCCTACTGTTATCTGAGCGTCTTCCTGACCTTCTACAGAAAACTCAACGCCCTTGGAAGATTCCTTGAAATTAGTAACGACTGTTCCTGGAACTGATTCATAAACAAAATTCTCATTTCGTTCCAACTTTGTGATGTCTTTAAATGTCTTAACCTTCAGCAGTGCACCCTTATGCTTGAATCCATCCAGTTTAGCTTTCTCTGGAAGTTCATAATTTCCGAAACTGATAGTTCCGTCTTGCTCTGCTCGCAGTAACTGTTCAACGACAGCCATCTTGTACCTCCTGAATGCTGATACATTACTTGTGTAATGCATCGGGACCAATAAATCCCTGTAATCTGATTATTATGCTTACAAATATAGTAAGCTTATTACGTACTCTTATTATAAGCTATATATTCCGAATATAAAATGAAAAAAATATAACTTTTTTTAACCTATTTACCCAATTCTGTTCTTGATTTATTTTATTTCATCGCGGTAGTTTGTATTGCCTCATATAATTGTATAAGTGTAAAATGGTTATAGATTGTTATTGGAGGAGTATTGTGGCTACTAAGATCAAAACAGTATATTTTTGCCAGAACTGCGGGTATGAATCATCCAAATGGATGGGACAATGTCCGGGGTGCAAAAATTGGAATACATTTGTTGAAGAAACGGTCAAGAAGACAACTGGTACTAAGGCTGCTGCAACCAAGACTATTGCTGATGTCAGAGACATCCAGCCTATGAGCCTCTCTGCAGTGTCCACAGATGAAGAAGACCGCGACGATACACATATAACTGAGCTTAACAGAGTCCTGGGCGGAGGACTGGTACGAGGTTCGCTTACTCTGGTAGGCGGAGATCCTGGTATAGGTAAGTCTACTTTGATGTTACAGGTGGCAAGAAATCTTGCTGCTGATGGAAAGAACATGTTATATATATCTGGAGAGGAATCTTTGCGACAGATCAAGCTCAGAGCTAACAGATTGGGCAATTTTACTGATGATCTGAAGTTCCTATGTGAGACCAATCTTGATACAATAGAGGCTGTGATCGAGAGAGTCAAGCCTGAGATAGTGGTCATTGATTCAATCCAGACCATGTTTAGCGATGAAGTATCAGCAGCCCCTGGTAGTGTTTCGCAGGTAAGAGAGGCAACAGCTGTGCTTTTGAGAATTGCCAAGAGCCTCAATATTTCGGTATTTATCATAGGACATGTTACCAAAGAGGGCACGGTTGCCGGCCCGAGAGTATTGGAACACATGGTAGATACAGTACTTTATTTTGAAGGAGACAGACATGCGTCCTATAGAGTCCTTAGAGCTATCAAGAACAGATTTGGCTCAACAGATGAAATAGGCGTATTTGAAATGAGAGAAGAAGGTCTGGTGGAAGTACTCAATCCTTCAGAGTTTATGTTGGAAGGCAGACCAGAAAATTCAAGCGGCAATGTTGTTACCTGTTCGCTTGAAGGTACAAGACCTATACTTATTGAGGTGCAGGCTCTTGTGTGTAGAAGTAATTTTGGATTTCCAAGGAGACAGGCTACAGGAACTGATTTTAACAGGGTCAACCTCCTGATGGCTGTACTTGAAAAGAGACTGGGCCTGCAGATGGGCGATTGTGATGCTTACGTCAATCTGGCAGGTGGTATGAAGCTTAATGAACCGGCCCTTGATCTTGGTATATGCATGGCTGTTATTTCAAGCTTTAGAAATAAGCCTGTAGACAGTGATGTTATAGCATTTGGAGAAGTGGGACTAAGCGGAGAGGTAAGGGCTGTCAATATGACTGAGACCAGAATACAGGAAGCCGCCAAACTGGGATTTAATACCTGTATAGTTCCTGCAGTTTCAGTCAGCAAGCTGAACAAGAAGTTTGGCAAGATGAAGATCATTGGAGTTAAGTCAGTACAGGATGTAATGGATTATATGGCAAATTAAATAAAAAAGCTGAGAGGAAAAAGGAATGGATAATTTTATTTACCACGCACCTACAGAAGTTGTTTTTGGTAAAGAAGCAGAAGATCAGACTGGTAAGATGGCTTTTAAGTACGGCGGACATAAAGTTATGCTTGTATATGGTGGTGGAAGCGTTGTCAGAAGCGGACTTCTTGATAAAGTAAAGAATTCTCTTGAAAGCGCCAAGGTAAGTTTTGTTGAATTTGGCGGAGCGAAGCCAAATCCGACGGTTGAACATGCTATGGAAGGCATAAAGCTTGCCCTTGCTGAGCACGTTGATATGGTGATCGGTATCGGAGGCGGCAGTTCTATTGATACAGCCAAGGCAATTGCCCATGGAACAGCCAATCCTGATTTTGACCTATGGGATATCTGGACAGGAGAGAGACCGCTTATCATGTCACTCCCTGTTGGAGCAGTTCTCACAATTCCTGCAGCAGGCAGTGAGATGAGTGATTCAGCAGTACTTACCAATGAAAAGATTGGCAAGAAATCCGGTATAAATACTGATTTTAACAGATGTAAATTTGCCATCATGAATCCTGAGTGGTGCTTTACACTTCCTAAATATCAGCTTGGTGCCGGCATTACAGATATTTTGATGCACACTCTGGAAAGATATTTTATTCCTGATTATAACTGCATGATGACTGATGAGATAGCAGAAGGTCTTATGCGAACTGTTATCAGCAATGGTCTGAAGCTCATGAATAATCAGGAAGATTATGACGCCATGGCTGAGATCATGTGGTGCAGCAGCCTGTCACATAACAATATTACAGGTCTTGGAAGACCAAAGGATTTCTCGGTACATAAGCTAGGACACGCTCTTAGCGCAAAATACGATGTAACTCATGGAGCTTCCCTTTCAGCTGTATGGGGCAGTTGGGCTGAGTATTTGTACAAATATGCTACAGACAGATTTGGTCAGTACGCCCGCAGAGTATGGTATGTAGATAGCCTTAATGATGAACAGGCATCCCGCGAAGGAATCCTTCGTACCATAGACTTTTTTGCATCTCTTGGAATGCCGACTTCACTGTCAGATCTTGATGTAGAGATCACAAAGCGTGATATCCAGCTGCTGGCGCTTGATGCGACCAAAGATGATACTGTCAAGCTGTCTCAGATCATTCCTTTGGGAGCAAAAGAGGTTATGGATATTTATATGGCAGCAATGTAAATCATAAAATTATTCATGTGGAAAACAAGCCATAGAATGTTATTTTTGATGGCTTGTTTTCTTTAATGTAAAAAGTTATGCGAGGAGTTAGCAATGCTAGATTATTTTAAAAATTATCTTAAACAGCCGGGACTCAAAAGAAGAGTAGGCATAATGCTTTTGGGAGTCTTTTTGATGGGATTTTTCTTATCATTCCTGATACCGATAAATCTCGGAACTGATCCATGCACATTTATGAATGTTACTATTTCAGGGAGACTTGGAATACTTTTTGGCACTTGGCAGCTTTTGCTGAATCTTGTTCTTATCATCATTGTATTTATTTCTGAATACAGATACATAGGACCGGGAACAATTGCCAATATGGTGCTTATAGGATATATATCAGATTTCTTCAGATGGGTTTGGAGTAATATCATTCCAGACACTTGCTTTACTGATATGCCATCCAGAGCAGTGATTTTTGTTATCACACTGGCCGGATTTATTGTAAGTGCTTCATTATATATGAATGCTGACGTTGGAGTATCTCCATATGATGCTATGCCGCTTATTGTTCATGATAAGTTCCTGAAAAAAGTACCATTTAAGTTTGTACGTATAGGATACGATTTTCTTGTGATCATTATTGGATGCCTGTTTGGAGGCACACCTAACATAGGTATTATCTTAATGGCATTGGCACTTGGTCCGGTGATCACAGCTGTAGGCAAAAAGCTCAGCAAGTTTCTTGGGGTTGAAGTTAAATAGGTCGTTGGAAGGCGACTGTTACTGTGTGGAGGTAGCAGGAAGAGCTGTACAACTGGCTATGTCAGTAAATGATTTGGCGGACTTTCGGTTATCTTTTTTTCGTGCACCTTGTGAGTCCATGCTTATAGATGCAAAATAAATTATTAGATATAAAATTTAATAAATATATATTGGGGAATTGTTATGGGAAATAGTTTTGTATTAAGGGAATTTTTTTGCAATAAAGATGAAGTGAAGATATATACCAGAGAATACCTGCCTGAAGGGGCAGACTTAGAATCTGGAAAGTATCAGGCAATGATCTTGTGCCACGGCTTTGGTGATGATTGCGATGGTATAAAAAGAGAATGTGAACATTTCGCTTCAATAGGTTATGCAGTTTATAGCTTCGATTTTTGCGGAGGCAGTGCTCCGGACAGGGGCGGCAGAAGTGATGGCGCTGATATTGATATGACTATTAGATCAGAGACTGAGGATCTGCTTACGGTATTTGAGTATGTTAAGAGCCTTTCATATATAGACAATGAGCATATTACATTTATGGGATTTAGTCAGGGTGGCTTTATTTCCAACCTTGCAGCAGCAAAATGCCCTGAAGAAGTTGAAAATCTTGTGTTGGTTTTCCCTGCGCTGTGCATTCCGGATCATGCAAGACTTGGGTGTCTTGGCGGTGGACATTATGATCCAAACGTCACACCTGAAAAGATAGAATGTCCTAATGGTATGACCCTTGGAAAACAGTTCTTTTATCAGGCCTCATACCTTGACCCATTCAAGGAAATGGCAGCCTATAAGGGCAGAGTACTGCTTGTTCATGGAATGGAAGACCCGGTTGTTAATTACAGCTATTCTATCAAGGCTTCCAAGAGTTTTTCATCTGCCAAGGAATGCCATCTGGTGCTCATCAGAAATGCAGGCCATGGATTTGATGAAGAAAAGACAGAAAGCCTCTACATTGCCACAGAGCATTTCCTGACCTATCGTAAGGAACTGCTGACTATACAGGTATTCGTGACCGGTCTTCAGGAAGTACCTTCAGACAATGATGAAAGTCCAGAGGGTGAACTTATCAAGAAACAGGAAGTCAATTTTACAGGATATTGCGATAATGAAATCTTCAGAGGCAGTATAAGCCCTGAAGGCGTAGATACTCAGAGAATATATAAGGATGGCAGAGTTATATTACACGCCGATTATAGTCTTGTTGGAATTGATAAGGATAATAATAAAGCATTACTTCATGTGATCAATGAGAAAAAAGGCGACAGATTCAAGCCTGTTATAGAAACAGATAACAGTAATCTGTCATTCCTTAATGATACAGATCTTACAGCAGCCATTGAAGGCTTTAATGGTGGTCTCACCGTTCGCATCTGGGGATAAGCCTGTGAGTCCCCGGTGAGTCACCGGGGACGTATCAAACTGACTCATTGCGCACAATGAGTCACTGGGGACGTGAGTCACTGGGGACGTATCAAATTGACTCATTTGCAGCGACAAAAAGTTATAGGATTTTGTCACGTCAAACAGAAACCCGCAGCCAGTGCGGTTTTCTGTTTGGCGTCATAGGAATACATACATTTTTGAACATAAAGTTCAAAAATGTTGCAACCAAGCCATTTAAAGTCGATTAACATCGAAGGGCTTGGTTGCCTCTTGTTTCACTGTCTTACGAAAGCCGCAGCTAGTGCGGCTTTCTGTTTGGAGTCATAGGAATGCATACTATATTTCGATACATATATATCATTGAAAAAATTGTTGCACGATAGATAATTACTATGCTATAATCATTTTCGTTGAGCACGTTATATGTGTACTCAGGGGAATCATACAATGGCTAGTATCACGGTCTCCAAAACCGTTCATGCGGGTTCGAATCCTGCTTCCCCTGCTAATAAGAAAAGGCTGGAATCTAGATAATTATTAGAGTTTCAGCCTTTTTTCTTACTATGATGATATTTTCAAAATTGTCTGTTTGAGTTCAAAAAAGTACGTTTTAAATCACTTAAATTAGGGTATTTTTAGGGTACAAATCTGCGTATTAATCATGTAAAGTTATCAATCAAATAACCACACTTCAGGTGATCATTTACGAAAAAATATAGCCTTGTCATCCTTATTACGATTTGGATTTACAAGGCTTATATTATTGCAATAATGATTCTATTGGTGCTACCTAAACGGTCGCGGTTAGTCCTCTATCAGGGAGTACAAGCCCTGTTAATATAGAAACTCGTAAGAGAATAACTATAGGAGGAACTTGCCCTATGATAACCATGGAAGGCTTGATTTCAGTACTTGCCCTTTGTGCAACGTTCTTTGGTCTTGGCTATTCCATCGGTAGGAATAGCAAGCATTAAAATAACCGCCAAGCCTGGACAACTAGCGGTTATTTTAATCACTATGTAATTTCGGACTAACCGTTGCTGTACGGGTAGTACCTTTTTATGATTTCATTATAACAAATAAATCTTAATAATCAACACAGTTACTCTAAAAATCTTATAACATTCATGGCGCGAACGCTGTGACACGCTCGTACCCGAATGAATAATATAGAACCATATCATAACAAGTTGACCCGACCTGTTACTACCTCATAAGATGAGGGTAGATATTTCACTACCCTCAATCAATCACTTCAATTACTGCTCAACAAAGATAAAGTCAACAGCAATAGTACTTGTCTGTTCTTCATCTGCATAGTAAGTCTTTGTGAAGCAACCAAGGTCATCTCTGTACTCAACTACTGTTGATACAGCTTCGTCAAGCCATGCTTCGTAACTATCTACATAGGTAGCCTTTTCATAGTAAGTCATTGCTTCATCAGATGTAATCAGGTTTAAGATAAACTGATAATCAGCAAATGTATCATTGTTTACACCATCTTCTTCACCACAATTTATAGAAGTAACTTCACTACCATCATAGAGCATTACAATATATCTGCTATTAGGGTTGCAGTATGCATTGTAAATTCTGAATGTTCTTTTTACAGTTGCATCAGCAAGCTGCTCTTCTGCTGTCTTCTCGATTTCCTCAACAGATACTTCTTCTGTTGCTGCTTCAGCAGACTCTTCTACTGTTTCCTCTGTTGTTGTTTCTTCAGCAGATGCTTCTACAGTTGTTCCATTTCCACCAACTGTCTGAACTTCCTTGGAGCCACATCCAACAAGTGCTCCAGCTACCATAACTACAGTTACCATAAGTGCTACTAAATTCTTCTTCATAATCCCTATTCATCCCTTGAACTAAAATAATACTATGACGATTTTAATTCACATATCTTGTAAATACAAGATTTTTATAATGTATTTCTATTCTATATTCTGTGCACAAATCTATATAGAATTATACAAGAGGTGCGGATTATGTTAGAAATAAAAAAAGAGTATTCGTCATACGTTAACAAAACATTTAGGCTTCCTGAAGAAATAATAAACCGCCTTGAGCAAGAAGCCAAAGACAACAATACATCTTTAAACAAAGTAATCATTCAATGTCTTGAATATGCTATTCAAGGACTAAAAAGTGAATGATAGATTTGAGTCGCCTCATTGGCGATTTTTTTATTATAAATCTTTTACTGAAAATAGGTGTATTTAAAAAGTTAGGCCTAAAAACCAATATAGTTACGAAAAGACCTAATATAAAAATAGCGTTTTCATTCACAGAGCATTTTTTAAGGCTCATATGAATATTTAATTGATAATAAGCCTTATTTTTTACATCGTTTCAACATGAAAAGTAGTTTATTGATATCCAAATTGGAAAAAAGTTAGGCTTACGCTGAGAAGAGTGCACGATAGGCCTAACAGTAAAAAAACGCAATTTTTATTTTAGGTAAAAAATGTTATTTTACTGCAACTAAGCCTAAAAAATAAGGGCCACAGAATTTATAAAATTTGTTCAACTTTTATTCTGGCAGTAATGTCATTGCTTAGAGCAAAGCTATGCCCTAAGAATTTTACAATCACACTGCCGTTGCCAAAATTTTGAAGTACATACAACTCATCATCTTCTGAAATACTTGCGTATTCCCTAAGCATGTCCGAAGGACTCAGGAGCCATATGATCCTGCATTTCATTCCATCTTTTATCTTACTTAAACTGGTAATCATAGGCATTACCTCGCTATCAACATAAAACAAGAAACGAACAGACTTCTATCTACTTTTGATTATGCTCACAGATGCCATGTTGGTCAAGGCTAACCCCTATTTGATACTGTTTCAAACACCATAGCACTTGCTGCGGCTTTTGTGAGAAAGTGATACAAGAGGCAAATAGGCTCTGGGACGAAGTCGCCTTCGAATAGCCTATTTGCAGTATCTATGACGCTAGTGGCAAAAATATATGGATTATACTTAAAAACACGGGGAATAATCTGACAATAATAAAAATTTTCTCTTTTGTTTATAAAAATATAATCAAAAATAAATGCTTTTACATTGATTATATTATCGTAAAAACGGATAATAGTACTATACTTCTCATTTCATGGGGATTACAGAGCAGCTGATGTTACTATATCAAGCTACAAGCGAATGATCAGCAGCAATAGGCGTAAGCGGCAGAAAAATCAATAATATGATATTTAGCAGATGCACATAAGCGGGTTAAACTAGTGTAGTGTCTTGTTGACATTTAATCATATTACCTCTATTAATCCTGCTGAATTATTGGTAAAATAGTAGTAGAAATAATTCAGCGGAGGGCTTAAAAAATGGCAG
>JAEEGH010001117.1_pt1 | contig 79778 bp, 71 predicted proteins | sample 9134181 | NCBI WGS metagenome assembly JAEEGH01 (sample SAMN16246544, study PRJNA631951) | gut metagenome | biome: gut microbiome; feature: rumen; material: DP-attached | host: Bos | place: Iran: Karaj | collected 2018-10 | reverse complement strand
CTGTTCCCAACTTTTTTACTACATGAAATCCCTAGTTTATTTCTGGAACCTTCATTTTTCCACACATAAATAACAATATTTTTGTCAGCGTAACTCTTTCCGTTCCTATAAACATTCAGGAAATCATTCGTTTTTTTCATAGATTCTGAAAAAAGCATCATATTATCCTTTTTTATTAAGAAGAAAAAAGGCCACAGTAATTGCGGCCTTTAATATCATGCAGATAATCTCTTTCTTCCCTTTGCTCTTCTAGCAGCGAGTACTTTTCTGCCGCCCTTTGTAGCCATTCTTGCTCTGAAGCCGTGAACTCTGGCTCTCTGAAGCTTATGAGGCTGGAATGTCATCTTCATATTGGAAACACCTCCTTCTTATACAAACTAACCTATAAAGGTCCGTCAAATGAGAAAATTCATAATATGAACAATCTCAAAATTATCCAGTGTGGAAAAAATCTTTATAATTATAAAAAATAAAAAGGCCGAAGTCAAGCCATTAATGGACACAAAATCATATAATAAATCACTAATTTTTTTTCTAAAAAAATATAAACAATATGTAGTATCAAAAAAAATTATCCACAGCTAAATGTTGAATTTGTGGACAACCTGTTGATTATTAATTTTTGAACTATTTTATCCACAATTTTCCTCAATTTTGTGGATAAGCCAGTACATTAATTGGGTATATTTTATTCAAACCCGTGATTTTATGGGCATTCTAAGTGTAGATAGCTTCACGTGGAAAACAGAACACTTTTCCACAGTGAAAAAAAGTATCTAAAAATAATCAATTTTAGAAATAAGTTATCCACAATTTGAGTTTGTTTGATATTTATAGCCTTTTAATATACAATAATTAAAGTCTAAAATTATGCTTGTTGGGAGTTTTTTCATGCAATCATCTAAAGAAATCACAGAAAAATTAAGAGATAATTGGGAGTCGATTAAACATACAATAAAGATAGAATCCGGGATTACAGAAATATCTTACCGTACCTGGATTGATCCTTTAACTGTATATAGTGTTCAGGATAATAATGTTAAAATTCTTATTCCATCCGATAATTCCATGGCGCTTCAGTACATAATAAATCATTACATGGACTTTATTCGCGTTACGATCTCTGAGTTTTTGGAACTCATGATCGACGTAACTTTCATTTTGAATAAAGATATTATTAATAATGAAGAAACTCAAAATGAAAACGACGAGAATAATGCAAGAGCCTATGAAAACAATGCAAATTATGAGCATTCAAATCTCAATCCCAAATATAGATTTGATACTTTCGTAGTAGGCAGCAACAACAAGTTTGCCCACTCTGCATCTCTTGCAGTAGCTGAATCACCAGGAATTTCCTACAATCCTCTTTTCTTATATGGTGGACCTGGTCTTGGAAAAACTCACCTTATGCATTCAATTGGTCATTTCATTATGGAACATGATCACAGGGCTAAAGTATTATATGTAACATCTGAGCAATTCACTAATGAAGTTATTGAATCCATCAGAAGTGGTAAAACAGAGAGTATGTCAAAACTCCGTGAAAAATACAGAACTGTGGATGTTCTTATGGTCGATGACGTACAGTTTATTATAGGAAAAGAATCAACTCAGGAAGAGTTTTTCCACACTTTCAACGAGCTTCATCAGGCTGGAAAACAAATAATTCTTTCATCTGATAAACCACCTAAAGAGATGGAAACACTTGAAGAGAGATTTAGATCAAGATTTGAAATGGGTCTTATAGCTGATATTCAGTCACCTGACTATGAGACCAGAATGGCCATCCTTAGAAAGAACTCTGAGAACTATGGCAAAAACATAGATGATGAAGTTATCGACTACATTGCTACAAACATCAAATCAAATATTCGAGAGCTTGAAGGCGCATACAATAAGATAATTGCTTATTCACGACTAAATAATGTAGACGTTACATTAGAGAATGCTATGGAAGCTCTTAAGGATATTATTTATCCTGATAAATCAAAAGTAATCACACCACAGCTCATTATTGACACAGTTTGTGAACAGTACGGAACAAAGAAAGAGGATATCCTCTCTAAAAAGAGAAATTCAGATATCGTTCTTCCACGTCAGATAATAATGTACCTGTGCAGAATACATACTGATTCTTCATTAGAAGAAATAGGAAAACTTCTAGGTAAAAAAGATCACACAACAGTTATGAACGGTATAAATAAGATTAAAAAGAAAATAACTGTTGATGATGAACTCAACAAAAACATAGATATAATAATGAAGAAAATCAATCCATCACTTTAATTAACAAACAAATGTGGATAACCTTGGTGATTATTTGTGATTTAAAAGAGGATTATCTGTTATTTGTGGGTGGATAAGAAAAACTAGTACTCATTTGTTAAAATTTGGCTTGTTTATAACTTTTTAATTTTCAACATGAAATTTTTGCTTTTCAACAATCAAAAAATTGTAAAAAAGCCGCATAAATAGTATAATAGAATAGGTTTTACACTTATCAACAGCTATTATTAATTCTTTTATTATTTATTTATAATATTTTTATATTTACGCATGCGAAGGGAGTAATAATTCAAAATGAAATTTGTTTGCTCTAAATCTAATCTTGTGAGTGGACTCCAAATTGTATCAAAAGCAGTTCCTTCTAAAACAACAATGTCTATTCTTGAATGTATACTTGTTGATGCAACAGAAGGTGTTATAAAGTTTATTGCCAATGATATGGAACTTGGTATTCAGACTATAGTAGACGGAGATATTGTAGAAAGAGGTTTTATAGCACTTGATGCTAAGCTCTTTGTAGATATAGTTAGAAAACTCCCTGATAATAACGTTACGATCGAATCTGATTCATCCAATAAAGTTACAATTAGCTGCGAGAAAGCAAAGTTTAATCTTATTGGCAGAAAGGGTGATGACTTTACATATCTTCCATCTATTGAAAAAATTGATGGAGTTTCAGTTTCACACCTTACACTTAGAAATGTAATTCAGCAGACAATCTTTTCAATTTCAGAGAACGATGCCAACAAAATGATGGCTGGTGAGCTTTTTGAAGTTGATGGTGAGAATTTAAAGCTTGTTTCTCTTGATGGACACAGAATTTCTATCAGAAAAGTTAAACTTGGTGGAAGTTATTCATACAAAAAAGTAATCGTTCCAGGAAAAACACTTGGTGAAATAAGTAAAATCTTAAGTGATAGTGCTGATAAGATGGTCAGCATCTACTTCACAGACAAGCACGTATTATTTGAGTTTGATAAGACAATAGTTGTTTCAAGACTTATTGAAGGTGAGTATTTCAGTATTGACCAGATGCTTTCAAGCGACTATGAAACAAAGATGTCCATCAATAGAAAAGAGTTCCTTGAGTGTATAGACAGAGCAACTCTTCTTGTAAAAGAAGGAGATAAGAAGCCTGTTATCATTTCAGTTACTGATGGAAAAATGGAACTTAAGATCAATTCAGCCATTGGTAGCATGGATGAAGAAATCGATATTGAGAAGCAGGGTAAGGATCTTATGATCGGATTCAATCCAAAATTCCTTATTGATGCGCTCAGAGTAATTGAAGACGAGACAGTTGATATTTATCTTGTTAATCCTAAGGCACCATGCTTTATCAGAGACAAAGACGGATCATATATTTATCTTGTTCTTCCTGTCAACTTCACAACTGTTGACTAATAAAAACAAAAAGGAAATATCATGGAAATAGTAAAACTTAGAGAACAGGATGATTTTATTAAGCTCGGACAGGCCCTTAAAAAGGCAGGTCTCGAGCAATCTGGTGTTGATGCCAAGATGGATATTCAGGCAGGACTTGTAAAGGTTAACGGAGAAATAGAGGAAAGACGTGGCCGCAAGCTATATGATGGAGACATTTTGGAATATAATGGCACACAGGTAAAAATAGAAAAATGATAATAAAATCATTAGAGTTATCTGATTTTAGAAATTACGAAAATTTAAAAATAGATTTTAGTAGTGGAACTAATATTCTCTATGGCGATAATGCCCAGGGAAAGACCAATATCCTTGAAGCTATATTTATGTCAGCTACCACTAAGTCACACAAGGGTAGCAAGGATAAAGAGATTATTAGATTTGGAAAAGATGAGGCTCATATCAGGACTATTCTTGACAGAGATAATGCAGAATATCGTGTAGATATGCATCTTAGAAGTAGTAAGACCAAGGGAATTGCAATTGATGGTCAAAAGATAAAAAGGGCTTCAGATCTCATTGGAAAGTTAAACGTAGTTTTTTTCTCACCTGAAGATCTTAGTATCATAAAAAACGGACCTTCTGAGAGACGCAGATTCATGGATATGGAGCTGTGTCAGCTTGATCAGGTATATTTAAATAGTCTATCTAAATACAATAAACTTGTTGTCGAAAGAAACAAAGTTCTAAAAGATCTGTTTGACCATCCTGAAAACAGCGTTCTTCTTGATGTTCAGGATAAGCAGTTATGCGAATATGGATCTGTCATAATCAAGACTAGAGAAAAATTCATTGGTGATCTTAATGAAATAATAAGACCTATTCATAATAAGCTTACAGGTGGAAAAGAAGACCTGTCGATTTATTATGAGCCAAACGTGGATGCAGCTGATTTTGAAAAAAAATTGAGTTCTTCCAGACAAAGAGATATCTATGCAAAGCAGACCACAGTTGGCCCTCACAAGGATGATTTTTCTTTTATCGTAAAAAGAAATAGCGATAACAGTGAAAAAATAGATATCAGAAAATATGGATCACAAGGACAACAAAGGACAGCATCATTGTCATTAAAGCTATCTGAAATTGAAATTGTGAAAAAAGCTAAAAAAGAAAATCCGGTTCTTTTGCTTGATGACGTATTGTCAGAGCTTGATAGCAACAGACAGAATTACCTTCTTAACACAATAGGAGATATTCAGACAATTATCACATGTACCGGACTTGATGAATTTGTTAATAACAGATTTGAAATAGATAAACTGTTCAAAGTAACTGAAGGAACAGTAAATAGTGAAAACTAAGAAATGGAGCAAATAATGGGTAACGAAGAAGTACAATATGGCGCTGACCAAATTCAGATTCTTGAAGGACTTGAAGCAGTCAGAAAAAGACCTGGTATGTATATCGGAACAACAGCAAGCAGAGGATTGCATCATCTTGTATATGAGATTGTTGATAACTCTGTAGATGAGGCGCTTGCTGGTTTTTGTGATCATATCGAAGTTACTATTAACGAGGACAATACCATTGTTGTAAAAGATAATGGTAGAGGTATCCCAGTAGACGTAAACCACAAATCCGGACTTACTGGTGTGGAAGTTGTATTCACAATCCTTCACGCTGGTGGAAAATTCGGCGGTGGGGGATACAAGGTATCCGGCGGTCTTCATGGAGTAGGTGCTTCTGTAGTAAACGCTCTTTCAGAGTGGCTTGAAGTACAGGTTACAAGAGATGGCAAAGTATACCAGCAAAGATATGAAAGAGGAAAAGTATGCTATCCTCTTAAGGTTGTTGGAGATGCGCCTTCAAATGCAACAGGTACAAGAGTTTATTTCAAGCCGGATGCGCTCATTTTCAAAGAGACAACCGTATTTGAGTATAATATTCTTAAGCAGAGACTTAGAGAGATGGCTTTCCTTACAAAGGGACTTAAGATATCTCTTACAGATAAAAGAGTTGGTGAAGGCGAAGATCCTATAAAGCAGACTTTCCATTACGAAGGTGGAATAAAGGAATTTGTTGAGTACCTCAACAAGAGCAAAACATCTCTTTATAGCGATATTATGTACTTTGAAGGAAACAAGAATAACGTTCAGGTTGAAGTTTCTTTCCAGCATAATGATTCATACAACGAGAGTATTTATACTTTTGTAAACAATATCAATACACCTGAAGGTGGTACACACCTTGAAGGATTTAAGGCAGCTCTTACAAAGACATTTAATGACTATGCAAGAGCAAACAAAATGCTTAAAGACAGTGAGGAAAACCTTACTGGTGAAGATATCAGAGAAGGTCTTACAGCAATCATAAGTGTTAAGATCGAAGATCCTCAGTTTGAAGGACAGACTAAGCAGAAGCTTGGTAATTCAGAGGCTAGAGGAGCTGTAGCAAGTATTGTCGGCGAACAGCTTACATACTATCTTGAGCAGAATCCTTCTGTTGCTAAGCAGATTTTGGAAAAAGCTATTCTTGCTCAGAGAGCTAGAGATGCAGCCAGAAAAGCAAGAGATCTCACAAGACGTAAATCAGCGCTTGATGGATTTGGACTTCCAGGAAAGCTTGCTGACTGTTCTGAAACAGACAGATCTAAATGCGAAATCTTCATCGTAGAGGGAGACTCTGCCGGTGGTTCAGCTAAGACTGCAAGAAGCCGTGCTACACAGGCTATTCTTCCACTTAGAGGAAAAATCCTTAATGTGGAAAAAGCAAGAGTAGACAGAATATACGGTAATGCTGAAATTAAGGCTATGATCACAGCATTTGGTACTGGTATCCACGATGATTTTGATATTAACAAACTTCGTTATGACAAGATCATTATCATGACTGATGCCGATGTTGATGGATCTCATATTGCTACACTTATGCTTACATTCCTTTACAGATTTATGCCTGAGCTTATCAAAGAAGGTCATGTATATCTTGCACAGCCACCACTTTATAAGCTTGAGAAGAATAAAAAAGTCTGGTATGCATACAGTGATGAAGAATTGAACAGTATTCTTGCTGATGTCGGAAGAGATCAGAACAACAAAATCCAGAGATATAAGGGACTTGGAGAAATGGACCCTGAGCAGCTTTGGGAAACAACAATGGATCCTGAACGAAGAGTTCTTCTCAGAGTAAACATGGACGAAGAATCTGAATCTGATGTTGATGTTACATTTACTACTCTTATGGGTGATAAAGTTGAGCCTAGAAGAGAGTTTATTGAGAAGAATGCTAAGTTTGTAAAGAACTTGGATATTTAAGATTTTTACTCATCCATTGTAAAGGGGAATAATTAGAAATGGCTGAAAACAACAATAATAACAACAATGACTTATCAGAGGATGTCTTTGATAAAGTCACAACCGATAAAATAAAAGAAGTTGATCTTCAGAAGACCATGGAATCGAATTACATCGATTATGCCATGAGCGTAATTGCTTCAAGAGCACTTCCAGATGTAAGAGATGGTCTTAAACCTGTTCAGAGACGTATACTCTATTCAATGATAGAGTTGAATAATGGACCAGATAAGCCACATCGTAAATGTGCGCGTATCGTTGGTGATACAATGGGTAAATATCATCCACACGGTGATAGTTCTATCTATGGTTCATTAGTAAATATGGCTCAGCCATGGTCAATGAGATATTGCCTTGTTGACGGACATGGTAACTTTGGTTCTGTGGATGGTGATGGAGCAGCTGCCATGCGATATACTGAGGCAAGACTTACCAAGATCTCCATGGAAATGATCGCAGATATCAACAAAGATACTGTTGATTTTGTACCAAACTTCGATGAGACAGAAAAAGAACCAACAGTACTTCCAAGTAGATATCCTAACCTTCTGGTAAATGGTACTACAGGTATTGCGGTAGGTATGGCTACTAACATTCCACCACATAACCTTAGAGAAGTTATAAGTGCAGTTACAAAGATGATTGATAACAGAGTTCTTGAGGACAGAGAAACTGAAATTGAAGAACTCCTTGAAATAGTTAAAGCTCCTGACTTCCCAACAGGTGGAATTATTCTTGGAACAAGAGGAGCAGAAGAAGCTTATAGAACAGGCCGTGGAAAAGTAATTATCAGAGCTGTTACAAACATTGAGCCTATGGCTAATGGAAAGAACAGGATCGTTGTTACTGAGCTTCCATATCTTGTTAATAAAGCAAATATGATTTCAAAGATTGCAGAGCTTGTTAAGCTTAAAAAGCTTGATGGAATCACAGCTCTTCGTGATGAATCAGACAGAGAAGGAATGAGAGTAGTTATTGAGCTCAGAAGTGATGTAAATCCTAACATCATGCTCAACAAGCTTTATAAGCATACTCAGATGCAGGATTCCTTCGGTATAATCATGCTTGCGCTTGTTAATAATGAACCTAAAGTTCTTGGTCTTGTTGATATGCTTAAGTACTACATTAAGCATCAGGAAGAAGTTGTTACCAGAAGAACAAAATATGATCTTAACAAAGCGGAAGAAAGAAATCATATCTTAGAGGGATTGCTCATTGCGCTTGATAACATCGATGAAGTTATCAGGATCATAAGAGGAAGTGAAACAGTTGCAATTGCCAAAGAGCAGTTAATGGAGAGATTTGGTCTTTCTGATGTTCAGGCTCAGGCCATTGTAGATATGAGACTTCGTACTCTCACAGGTTTGGAAAGAGACAAGCTTGAACAGGAGCACACAGAACTCTTAAAGAGAATAGAAGAATTGAAAGCTATACTTGCAGACAGAAAGCTTCTTCTTGGAGTTATTAAGACAGAAATACAGGAAATATCAAATAAATACGGAGATGACAGAAAGTCACAGATAGGACATGACGATTCAGACATCGACATGGAAGATCTGATTCCTAACGTAAATACTGTAATTGCAATGACAGATCTTGGCTATATAAAGAGAATGTCAATTGACAATTTCAAAGCTCAGAATCGTGGCGGAAAAGGAATCAAGGGAATAACAACAATCGAAAATGATTTCGTTGAAGATATTCTCATGACTACTACACACAACTACGTAATGTTCTTTACTAATACCGGAAGAGTATACAGATTAAAAGCTTATCAGATTCCGGAAGCTTCAAGAACATCACGTGGAATGGCTATTGTAAATCTGCTTCAGCTTGCACCTGGAGAAAAGATATCCGCAATGATACCTGTAAAAGACTTTGAGGATGAGGAAAAGAGTCTCTTTATGGTAACCAAGAAAGGAACTGTAAAGAAAACTCCTATTACAGATTTCTCAAATGTAAGAAAGACAGGACTTGCTGCAATTAACCTTCGTGATGACGATGAGCTTATTGAAGTAAAGACAATAAAGAAAAACTCTGAAGTATTCCTTGTTACAAAAAATGGTATGTGTATCCATTTTGATGAAGATGATGTTCGTTCAACAGGAAGATCATCAATGGGTGTAAGAGGAATGATGCTTGACGATACAGATGAGATCGTTGGTATGCAGCTCAATACTCAGGGTGATTCACTTCTTATCGTTTCTGAAAAAGGATATGGAAAGAGAACAACTCTTGATGAATTCCATAATCAGTTCAGAGGTGGTAAGGGAGTTAAGTGCTATAAGATAACAGAAAAGACTGGTAACGTAGTTGGAGTTAAGGCAGTAAATGACGACAACGAGATCATGATGATCACTAATGCCGGAATAATAATCCAGCTCAGAATGGATGAGATATCAGTCCATGGAAGAGTAACATCAGGCGTTAAGATGATAAATCTTGATAAGGGTGTTACAGTAGCAAAGATTGCAAAAGTAAGAGAAAAAATATCAGACGGCGATAAAGAACTAGATAATATTGATGACGTAACAGAAGATATTCCTGAGGAATGAGGGGCCAATGAACATCGGACTGTTAGTATCTGAATTAGAAGATAAGGATGTAAAAAAGATTTGTATAGGAGCTAGTCAGGCTGCTGATGACAAGGGTGTTTCCCTTGTCATCATGCCTGGTAAATATCTTGCTTCTGATAACAAAGATGCGGAAAATCCTTATGACTATCAATACTCAGCATTATTTGAATATGCCAATACTGCTGATTTCGATGCACTTATCATAGACATAGAGCGCATAGGAAGAAGCGCTACTATTCTAAAAAAAGAATCATTTTTAAAGAAATTTGATAAGGTGCCTGTTTTAACACTAACAGAACAGGAAGGCTTCACTTCAGTAAATGAAGTAAAAACTGATCATGAACAGTTCGAACAACTCGGATATGAAGCAGTTTGTGATGCATGCTTTTTTGCCAAGGAAGGAAAACTTCCGGCAAATGAAGCACAAAAGAGCTTTTCTTTTGTGGAAAAACCTGAATCCGATGCTATTAAAACTCTCTCAGAATTAGGTGCTCTACTTCTTAACAGAAAATATGGAAATGAGAAAGCATATGGTATTTTCTCAGAAAAAGCTGTTTCTGATGGGATAAAGAGCTTTGGTATTTTTCTTTATGACACAAAGATAAGGAATAATCTCAAGTATAATTGGGTATTGCCTGAAAAAATAAGTGTAAAAAGCACAGCAATTTGTGGAAAAGTAGCTGTGTTTGATGAAGAAAAGAGGATAGTAGACACAGATAAAATCTTTTCACTATTCCTTAAGAATAAACCAATGGTGCTTATCGCAGGTGACATATTTGTCGGAGAGCATCAGCTAGGAATTGTAGTAACAGAATTCAGTTCAAAGACACTGATAAACCATTTCTTTAGTTCACTTGTAAGTATAGTGACTGGTGTTTCAAGACTTTCATACCTTGAAAAAGAATTGCTCAAAACTACAGAAGAGCTGTATGAAGTTCAGGAAGAGCTTGCAAGGGATGACTCAGTTTTGGATCATATCGGAGATCAGGATTATCTCACCGGAGGCCTTAACAGAAGAGGATTCTTTGCAAAAGCCTATGACTTGCTAAAAGAAGAGTTTAAACCTGGAAAATATGCGATAGTTGCCTATATCCATATGGATTCGCTAAAGAAAATTAACGAATTATATGGACACGAAGAAGGCGATAGAGCTGTAAGAAGGATTGCCAAAGTTCTTGAAAGCGTATTTAAAAAGAGTATTTACGGCAGGATCAGAGGCGACGAATTTGCAGTAATAGAAATAACAGATGAAGAAGGCAAAGCTGAAAATTTCAGGCAGGAAATGTCAGCGCAGAATGCCAGCCTTCTTGAGGAATCAAGCAGATATATGAATCACCTTCAGTATTCTATCTGCGAATTCAGCTATGAAGATAATCTCTCTCTTAGAGAAATGTTAAAAGAAACAGATGATAATCTTCAAAAAATAAAACAAATGCAATAATAAAATAATGGATAATCTTATTTTTAGTTTAAATGCTACATTACCTATTTTTCTTTTGATGGTCCTTGGATACATCTTTGAAAAAATAGGTATTATCGACCAAAAAGCAGCATCATGGATGAATAAATTTGTATTTAAGATAGCACTTCCTGTTTTGCTATTTAATGATCTCTCAACCCAGGATTTTGCTGGAACTTGGGATGGCAAGTTTGTACTGTTTTGTTTTGCTGCAACGATAATAAGCATTTCAGTAATCACAATTTTTTCAGAAATAATAATAAAAGATAATTCAAAACGCGGAGAGTTTATACAGGGATCCTACAGAAGCAGCGCAGCTTTGCTTGGAATTGCTTTTATCCACAATATATATGGGGATTCCAATTCCGGGATGGCACCGCTTATGATCCTTGGAAGTGTGCCTCTTTACAATATCTTTGCTGTGATCATTCTTACATTGACTGCTCCGAAAGAGAATGCTGACAATAGCGATAAAAAGGCACTTGTAAAGGATACAATAATTGGAATATTAAAAAATCCTATCATTCTGGGGATTCTATGCGGAATGATATGGTCGGTACTGAAAATTCCAATGCCTAAATTTCTAAAGAGCATGACTTCTAGTGTTGCTGCGCTTGCAACACCACTTGGACTAATGTCAATGGGTGCAACCTTTGAGATAAAAAAGGCAGCAAAAGAAATAAAGCCAGCGCTTCTTGCAAGTTTTATAAAACTCTTCTTATTAGTGGCGATAATAATGCCAATTGCAGTATTGATGGGATTCAGTGGAGAGCAGATTGTAGCAATACTCGTAATGCTTGGATCAGCTACAACCGTAAGCTGCTATATAATGGCCAAGAGTATGGGCCATGAAGGAACACTTAGTAGCAGTATTATAATGATGACAACGCTTGGCTGTGGATTCTCACTTACTTTCTGGTTATACATTTTAAAATCAATAGGAATTATATAAAAATAAGGCTTTGTGAATTGATGATTCACAAAGCCTTTATCTTACTTAAAACTCAATCTTTGTAAGAAATTCTGATATCTTTTTCCAGTAATTCTCAGGGTCTTTTACCACGCTCTCAATATGTCCGGCGCCAAGAATCATGCAGTACTGCTTGGGACAGCTGGCTGCCTCATAGAGTCTTGAACACATATGTGGATCGATAAATGTATCATCATCTCCATGAATGAAAAGAGTTGGAGTTGATGATGAAGCTACAGCTTTAATAGGGCTGGCATCGTTTATATCATATCCGGAACGAATAAGAATAACAGCACGTGCAATAGCTATTGCTATTGGAATAGGAACAAAAGAACCCTTGAAACTCTTGTAGGTGGAAGCAAACTGCTCACGAAGTGTTGAATAGGAGCTGTCTGCAATTGCAGCTTTAACATTATCAGGGAGCTTTTCACCTGTAGTCATAAGAGTTGTAGCAGCACCCATGGACATACCATGAAGTATTATTTTTGCCTGGGGATCTCTTTTAATTATCCAGTAGATCCATTCCATGATATCAAGCCTGTCATCAAGGCCATAACCTATGTATTTACCTTCACTCTTTCCGAAACCTCTAAGGTCGGGAAGAAGGACATTTAAGCCTTTTTCAAGGTAGTGTTTTGCATAAATACCATTACTTTCGTGATTATCCCAGATTCCGTGAATAAGGATCACGTATTTATTTGTCTTTTCTTTTGCTGGAATAAATGAAGCATGAAGCTTTAACTGATCAATGCTCTCAATATACATATCCTGTCTGTCAGGATTGTTTCTTACAAAGTATCTGCCGTCTGTGATCAGCTTGTCAAAATCTGCATCTCCGTCGCTGTGCTGATGAGGGATTGAAGTGATCTTGTAGATATAGTTACTAAATGCATAAACGCCACCAAAAAGGGCTGAAAATAAACCAAGTTTAAAAATTGTATTATTCTTACTCATTGTGTCTCCAATCTTGTCATAAATAAACCTCAGAAAGGTTATATATATAATACCATTATTTTAAAGATTAAGATATTTTCCATTTTCATTTTGAAAGAATTGGTTTATATTATTTGTATAACTGTAAATTATTTTAGGGGTATGTAAAATGAAAAAAGCAAAAAACGATAACAAAGTGCAACTATGTATTGATCGTGACTTCACGATCAGCAAGATAGATGAGCGTATATATGGTTCATTTATCGAGCATCTTGGGAGAGCTGTATATGAAGGTATTTATCAGCCCGGTAATAAATTTGCTGATAAAAATGGATATCGTAAGGATGTAATGAAACTTATTAAAGAGATTGGGGTTCCAATCGTAAGATATCCTGGCGGTAATTTTGTATCTGCATTTAATTGGGAAGACAGCGTTGGCCCTAAAAAAGACAGACCAAGAAGACTTGAGCTTGCGTGGGGAGTAGTAGAAACAAACCAGTTCGGCCTCGACGAGTTTATGGACTGGTGTAAAAAAGTTGGCACAAAGCCAATGTATGCAGTAAACCTTGGTACCAGAGGCATCGAGGATGCTAAAAATGTAATTGAGTACTGCAACATAAAGAGCGGTACAAAGTATAGTGATATGAGAATTAAAAATGGTGCTAAAGACCCTTACAATATCAAGCTTTGGTGCCTTGGCAATGAGATGGATGGCCCATGGCAGATGGGACATATGACAGCTGAGGAATATGGTCTGAAGGCTGGAAGAGCAGGCCACATCATGAAGCTCGTTGATCCTTCAATTGAGACTGTAGTATGCGGATCATCATCTCTTTATATGGACACCTATGGACAGTGGGAAAGAATTGTTCTTGAGAACAGCTATGATACAACAGATTATCTCTCACTCCATACATATTATGGAAATGCTGAAAATGACACACCTAACTTCCTTGCAAGCAGCGTAGCAATGGATCAGTTTATCAGCCAGGTAATCAGCATCTGCGATTATGTAAAAGCTGTTAAGCGCTCAAAGAAGACAATCAACCTCTCATTTGATGAGTGGAACGTATGGTACCATTCCAATGAGCAGGACAAAAAGCTTGAAAAATGGTGTGAGCATCCACATCAGCTTGAGGATGTGTATAACTTTGAGGATGCACTCCTGGTTGGCTCAATGCTCATTACACTTCTCAGACATGCAGACAGAGTTAAGATTGCCTGCCTTGCACAGCTTGTAAATGTTATTGCACCGATCATGACATCAGATACAGGAGCATGGAGACAGACTATTTTCTATCCATATATGCAGGCCAGCGTTTATGGAAGAGGAGAAGTATTAAATACTGTAGTAAAAACACCAACATATGAGTCAAAACATGGTGAAGCACCATATGTAGACAGTGTAGTTGTTACTGATGAAGAGAATGAGACTCTTACAATCTTTGCAGTTAATAAGAACCTTGAAGAAGATTTCGAGCTTACATGTGACCTTAGACAGTATGCAGGCTATAAAGTTGTTGAGCACAGCGTACTTACTCACAAGGATCTTAAGGCTGAAAACACAGAGAAAAACCCTGACAACGTTAAGCCTGTAGATTTCACAAAGGGCTCTAAAGTTGATAAGGGAATCCTTACAAGCAAACTTCCTGCAAAGAGCTGGAATGTAATAAGACTTGCAAAGTAATAATTATTTATTATAATGAGTGGACATGTCTTGGTAGACATGTCCATTTTCTATATAATAGACTAGTTGAGAATATAGATTGAATAGTTTAAAAAAAGAGGAATGACATGGAAGTAAAAATAGATAACAGGATGTTTTATAGGAATCTTGCGAGGATAGCTCTTCCTATCGCCCTTCAGAGCCTTATGCTGGCTCTTGTTGCGGCAGCTGATGCACTTATGCTTGGACGAGTAGCACAACAGCAGATGACGGCAGTATCTTTGGCAACGCAGATTCAATTTGTTCAGAATATGTTTATCTTTTCAGCCATATCAGCGGGTTCAATTTTGGGAGCTCAGTACTGGGGAAAAGGAGATAAGGCTACTCTTGAGAACATCTTTAATCTGATGCTGTGGTTTTGCGGAATAGTTTCTATACTGTTTTTTGCAGCCTGTGAACTTTGCCCTGAAATCCTTATGAGCATTTTTGCCGGAGATAAAGAACTTATTGAAATTGGCAGTGGATATTTAAGAATTGCAGGCTGGTCATATCTTATAACAGGAATTTCACAGTGTTATCTGGGCATAATGAAAGTATCTGAGCATGTAAGAACAGGTGCGATAATAAGCTCAACAGCTGTCATTTCAAACATAATCCTCAATGGCCTTTTTATATTTGGATTATTTGGAATACCAAGAATGGAGGCCAGAGGAGCAGCCCTTGCAACAACAGTTTCAAGGATTATTGAATTATTCTTATGCATCTTTTTATCATCAGGAGAAAAGTATATAAAGCCGGCCTTATCAAGATTTCTTAAGGTACCGCCTCTGCTTATAAAAGACTTCATAAGACAGTGTCTTCCTCTTATGGGCGGATCACTTTGTTGGGGAGTAGGATTCACCTCATATACTGCTATAATGGGGCATATGGGCGTAGATGCGGCAGCTGCCAACTCAGTGGCGGCTGTTGTAAGAGACCTTGTATGCTGCATGTGCAATGGTATCGGAACCGCAACCGGAATTATAGTAGGAAATGAACTTGGAGCAGGTAGGCTTGAAGTTGGTAAAAGATATGGAATCAAGTTAAAAAACATTTCTTACGTTATAGGATTTGTTTCTACAGCCATAGTCCTTGCAGTTACGCCATTAGTTGTTCGAGGCGTTATACTTACAGATACAGCGAGAGATTACCTCATAGGAATGATGATCATCATGTCTGTTTACATGATTGGTAGAGCAGTTAATACCGTAACCATAAATGGAGTATTGGATGGTGGCGGAGACACACTATTTGATATGTACAGCCTTATTGTATGCATGTGGATGATAGCAATTCCATTGGCTTTGGCAGGAGCATTTGTATTTCATTGGTCACCTCTTGCAGTGTATGCCTGTACCTGTCTTGACGAAGTAGGAAAGATTCCGTGGGTTATGCACAGATTTAGAAAATATAAATGGGTAAAAGACCTTACGAGGTGATGGTAAACAATGTTTAAAAAGATTGATAAAGTTCTTTTAATATCCTGGATCCTTGCGATTATATCAGCATTTTTTGTGCATCCGGGAAAAGAGTATATTTCTTACATAGACTTTAGATCCTTAGGAATCCTGTGGGGACTGATGGTCATTATTCAGGGATTTAAAGAAAATTCGGTATTTGAGAAGATAGCATCAGCTCTTTTATCTAAAGTAAAGAAGGGATGGCAGCTGGCGGCCGTGTTGGTGTTTATGTGCTTTGTGGGTAGCATGCTAATAACCAACGACGTAGCACTTATCACATTTGTCCCATTTGCAATCATGATCCTGCATAACTGCGATATGGAAGATATGATGATACCTGTGATCGTTCTTCAGACAATTGCTGCAAATCTTGGAAGTATGCTAACTCCAATTGGTAATCCTCAAAATCTGTATCTATACGGACTTGCCGGTATGGGACTTCCTCAATTTGTTGCAACTATGCTGCCATATAGCTTATTATCAGCAATTATGCTGTTTTGCGCAGTTATCACAATATCGTTTAAAAGTGTAACACCTTCGACAAAAAACTCAACGCTCGTTACAAAGAATTTTGGCAGCAAAATTCAGATTTTTATTTATGGAGTACTTTTTACAATAGCTATTTTGACGGTATTGAGAATTTTTGTTCCATGGTATATTTTTGTAATTATCGTTTTATTAGTAATATTAGGAATGGATTACAAAATACTTTTTAGAGCTGATTATATTCTTTTACTTACTTTTATAGGCTTTTTTGTATTCACTGGAAATATGGGCAGAATTGGCTTTATTAGCGACTTTTTCAGAAATACAATAGATGGAAAAGAATTTGCTATATCAATAATTTTAAGTCAATTTATCAGTAATGTCCCTGCTACATTAATGCTGTCAGGATTTACAACAAATTATAAGGAACTTTTAATTGGAGTAAATGTTGGCGGTCTGGGAACACTTATTGCTTCAATGGCAAGCCTTATCTCATTTAAGGCTTATACAAAAGAGTACAGAGAAAACACAGGAAAGTACGTACTTACATTTACTTTATTCAATATTTTCTTTTTAATAATGCTGGTGATTTTGCAGCTAATTCTATAAGATAGTAATATTGAAAAAGAAAGGTTTTTTAATGACTAAGAGAATATTAATAACAAATGATGATGGAATTAAATCAGATGGAATAATAAGGCTTGCAGAGGCTGCAAAGGAGTTTGGCGAAGTGTATGTAATTGCGCCTGATGATCAGAGAAGTGCAGCATCTCACAGCATAACTTTAAGACATGGGATTGATGTTTATCCATATGATTTTCCTGTTGAAGGAGTTAAGGCATATTCGTGCAGTGGAACACCTGCTGATTGCGTAAGAGTAGGCAGTCTTAGTGTGATGCCTGAGAAGCCTGATATTGTAATGTCGGGAATAAATTTTGGATACAATGTGGCTTCTGATATACAGTATTCAGCAACTGTTGGAGCAGCACTTGAAGGTGAGTTTCAAGGATATCTCTCCATTGCTTTTTCTGAAGGGATGAATGGGATTCACGAGACAACAGATAAATACTTAAGAGACATAATGGCTGAGCTTGTGGAAAAAGAGTACACTCCTGGATTTATCTACAACGTGAATTTCCCTGGATGTAAGCTTGAAAAATGTAAAGGCGTTCTGAAAGACAGAGTAGTATCAAGAAGTGCATTTTACAAAGACAGTTACAAAGAAATCGAAAAGCTTCCAAATGGTGGAGTGAGCTACATGGTAGATGGCGATTTTTCACCAACGCCTGAAGATGGCACTGATTATGGTGCGATATTGGATAATTACGTTTCAATTGGACTTGTGGAGAATCTTTGCTGATGGGTTTTAATTCGTTTACTTTTATATTAGTGTTCCTGCCCGTACTTCTTGTTGGGTGGTTTGCACTGAATAAATTGGAAAAATATACGGTGGCAGAAGGCTTTTTAACACTTATGTCACTGTATTTCTATTACACTTTTGGAGTGTCTTTTTTACTGATCCTATTGCTTAGCATTGCTGTAAATTATTGCCTGAGTTTTATTATCAAAAAGAGACCACAAACTTCAAAAGTGATAAAGACAATAGGTGTAATATTTAACCTGCTACTTTTATTTTATTTCAAATACCTGGGATTTTTTATCGACAATGTCAATGCGATTTCAGGGGCTCACCTATCGTCAAAAGAAATTCTTATGCCTATAGGAATCAGCTTTTTTACCTTTGGACAGATATCATTTATTGTGGACAGAGCCAATAACGAGGCACCACACTATCCATTTTTACAATACGCATTATACACAGTGTATTTTCCAAAACTGATCCAGGGACCAATTGCTTTCCACAAAGAAATGATAGATCAGTTTAAAAACAAGGATTTAAGGCGTTTACATGTGGATAACTTTGCCAGCGGACTTACTTCATTCATAATAGGTCTTGCCAAAAAAGTAATCTTAGCAGATACACTTTCTGGCGCAGTAAACTATGGTTTTCAGCAGACCTACTATTTGGACACTGTAACTGTAATAGCAGTAATGCTGGCTTATACATTTCAGATATACCTTGATTTTTCAGGATACTGTGATATGGCAAATGGCGTCAGCATGATGCTTGGATTTAAGCTTCCTGTGAATTTCAATTCTCCTTATAAAGCATCCAGTGCAAAAGAGCTCTGGCAGCGCTGGCACATGACACTTTCAAGATTCTTCATCAAGTATGTGTATATCCCGCTTGGTGGAAGCAGAAAAGGAAAAGTAAGAACAGTAGTAAACGTTTTGATAGTATTCGTGCTTAGCGGACTCTGGCATGGGGCCGGATGGACCTATATCTGCTGGGGACTTATGCAGGGACTTTTAGTTGTTTGGGATGACCTTGGAATTATGAGCGTAGCTCCGGAAAAAGGGAAAGAATCAAAAGCAAGATACCTGTTTTTTGAAAAGCCTCTCTTAGCTATTCCAAGAGCTCTTGGAAATGTACTTACTTTTTTGATGTTTGTTATATCCCTTGTATTTTTCAGATCAGAGGATATGGCCCATGCCATAGGAATGTTTAAGAGATTGTTTTTCTGGACATATCCGGGATTCTTATACAGAACAGCATCAAAACTCGAGATTGCAGAAAATTACATACCAAGGCAGCTCTTTTCACAGCTTGGTATGAACGCTGACAATACCGTATATGTAGTAACTCTTGTAATATATATCGCAATTTCAGCCTATATTATGACAAGGAAAAACACACAGGAAATTGTTGAAAAAGCAAATTATAGTAAAAAGATGATTTTAGGACTGGCATTTCTATTTGTATGGTCATTTATATCATTGTCAAATGTCAGCACCTTCATATACTTCCAGTTCTAAGGAGTTTAATGGATAATACAAAAATGTCATCAAAAAAGTTTATAAAAAGACTGATAATCACAGTTCTTATCCTCATATTTGCAGTTGGGGCAGTAGTCTATGTTTTTGACCCCTTTTACCACTACCACAAGCCCTGGCTTGGACTTAAGGAAGTTCTTAACGACAAAGAATACCAGTGTATAGGTACACTAAGGCACTTTGACTATGACACACTTTTAGTTGGTTCCTCTGTTATGGAGAACAATGACAATGCCTGGTATGATGAAGCCTATGGAGTAAAATCAATCAAGGCGATCCGCTCATATGGCGCCACCGCAGACCTATGTTATCTTATGGATGAAGCCTATGAAAATCATGATATAAAGTATGTTTTTTACAATATCGATCCTTCATCACTTTCGGCAGATGCACAAACTACCTATGAGTCTACAGGCTGCCCAATGTACCTGTACGATCATAATCCTTTTAATGATGTGCAATATCTTTTTAATAAGGATGTGCTCTTTGAAAAGATTCCATATATGGTAGCCAATTCCTATCTTGGCGATTATGACGAGGGGCTTTCATATAACTGGGCCAAGTGGAAAACTTTTGATATTCAGATGGCTCTGGGGCTTTACTATAGACCGATCGATGTAGTAGAAATGCAGGATGAGACAATATATAGCGACAAGTTAAGTGCTAACATAGCTCTTTTGACAAAAGAGGTAGCTGATCACCCTGAGACACAGTTCATGTTCTTTTACCCCGCTTATTCAATGCTCTGGTGGGACGGTGTTTATAGAACAGGGGAAAGAGATGCATATATCTATTGTGAAAAAGAGATGACGAAAGCTCTTTTGCAATATGATAATGTCAGAATCTTCTGCTTCCAGAACGAACCGGATGTAATAACAAATCTGTATAATTACATGGATTCAATCCACTTCTCTCCTGAGATCAATAAGCTTATGCTTGATCAGATGATTAAGGGCGAGTATGAGATGACTCTTGATAACTACGAGGAAGTCCTTGATGGGGTAAAAGAGTTCTCAGACAAAATAGTAAATGAGCTTATTGTGCCATATGAAGAACAGGATATGCTCACCTACGAAATCAGGTAAATTATGGTATAATGTTGTGCAGAATAATTTTAGAATTGGAAGAAGGAATAAAAAGTGAGCGATAAACCGATCAAAAAAATAGTGCTTACAGGTGGCGGAAGTGCCGGACATGTAACACCTAATATCGCATTGATCCCAGCACTGAAGAAAGCTGGATATGAAATTTATTATATTGGTTCATATAACGGAATCGAGAAAAAGCTTATTGAGGACTACAACATTCCTTATTTTGGAATAGCTACAGGTAAGCTTCGCAGATATTTTGATCCAAAGAATTTTTCAGATCCTTTCAGAGTTTTAAAGGGATTCACAGAGGCAGTTAAACTTCTTAAAAGAATTAAACCTGACGTTGTATTTTCTAAAGGCGGATTTGTAAGCGTTCCTGTTGTAAGAGCTGCAGGAGCATTAAAGATTCCATACCTTGTTCACGAATCAGATATGACTCCCGGTCTTGCCAATAAACTTAGCATGTCAGGAGCCAAAAAAATATGTTGTAACTTCCCGGAGACAATGCGTCTTTTACCTGCTGATAAGGCTGTTCTTACTGGAACTCCAATAAGAGAAGAGCTTGGACTTGGCAATAAAGAAGTGGGAAAAGAGCTTTGCGGATTCGAGGATGATAAGCCTGTACTTATGGTAATTGGCGGAAGCCTTGGCGCACAGTCAGTTAATGAGACTGTAAGATATGCCCTTCCAAGACTCCTTCCGTATTTCAATGTTGTTCACATCTGCGGAAAAGAAAAGATGGACAATTTGAAACTTACCGTTCCGGGCTACAAGCAGTTTGAATACGTTAAAAATGAGTTAAAAGACATATTTGCTATGGCGGACATAGTAGTTTCAAGAGCAGGCGCTAACTCAATCTGCGAACTGCTTGCGCTTAAAAAGCCGAACATTCTGATCCCGCTTTCAACTAAGTCAAGCAGAGGAGATCAGATGCTTAATGCAAGGTCTTTCGAGCAGCAGGGATTTTCACTTGTAATTGATAATGATGATCTTGATGAGGATATCCTCGTGGAAACAATCGATGATCTCTACAAAAACCGCGAGAAATTCATTGAGAACATGAATAAGAGTAATCTCCACAGCGCAACAAATACAATCGTCAAACTTATTGATGAACAGATCCAGTAATAGCGAGCTTCTCCATAAAGATGGAGGGGCTTTTTCATTTATCAGAGAATTGGTGTATTATTGAATTAACGTACATTAATATGAGGGAGAAATGTTATGAAGAAAAGATATGTGGCTTTAGTTATGGCACTGACAATGGTTCTATCTGCCTGTGCTTCAACCTCAGTTGAAAGTCCTGACGCGCAGTCAGCGCAGGAAACAACAGAAGTTTCTGAAGAAAACGAGCAGAATGCGGCCGTTGGAGAAAGCAGTGAGCCTGCAACTATTAATGAAGAAAAGAGCACAGACTCAAGTGAAAAGATCTACTATGATCCAAATCTTATTCCGGTGGTCGCACCTTACAGCGTGAATGAAGATTTTTCTAATGTAGTATATGCATCTGATTTTGATTATCTTTTTAGTGATGAATATGAAAGCGAATATAATCATCCATCAATTCTCAGAAATGCACTTATCAAAAATATTTTTGCTGTTACAGCTGACGGTAGTAGAGAGTTTTTTGACATTTATGAGGACAACAGATATGTTATGTTTCCTAATTTTATAACAGTGGATTCACTGATGCATACATATCATCTGTATTTTGCCCACCTTATGAAAAAGTGTGAGCAGCAGTATCTGTCTGATGAATTAAAAAAAGTCAGCTCAAATATGCTGGAAGAATCTGCAAAACAGTATGAGGAGCTGAAGGGAACAGATTGGGAAAATGCGGCATTCAGAAACCTTGCATTTTTCTATGTAGGAAGTCTGTTGCAGGACGAAAGCGTTACAGCACCTGTAAGCGATCCTGAGTTAAACGCGATCGTTAAGGGCGAATATGACAAGGTTATGGCTGCAGAAGGAATTGAGGCATGTGCCCTGACAGATTTGAATGAGGATTATACCCAGTACAAACCAAGAGGCTACTACGACGGAGATGACCAGCTAGAGCACTACTTCCGTGCAATGATGTGGTACGGACGAATTGCATTTGAGCTTGATAACGAGGAGATGGCAAAGAGCGCGATCCTTCAGACTATTGCACTTTCAGCAGATAATAAAGAGTGGAGTAACATCTACGAGGTAACAAGCTTTTTTGCTGGAAAATCTGATGATGCGGGATTTAAGGAAATCTATGATGCTCTGGAAGAGAGCTGCGCAGAGGCGCCGTCACTTCAGGCAGTAACAGATGAAAAGACATTTAAAGATAGCATTTTGCCTGCTTTAAAGAAGATCGATCCACCTGCAGTCAATTCAATTCCTGTCTACGATGGAGAAGACCCAATAATTCCATCCTACAGATTCATGGGACAGAGATTTACTATTGATGCTGCAATAATGCAGAGACTTATATACAGCTCAGTAAAAGAAAACCCGGAGGGCGAAAGAAGGAACTTACCTGATACCCTTGATACAGCAGCAGTTCTCGGTTCAGAAAAAGCTTACGAGATCCTTGATGAGCAGGGCGATACAAAATATGAGAATTACAACGAGAATATTCAGGCTCTTAAGGCAGTATTTAATAACGATGATCAAGACTTGTGGAACGCAAGCCTCTATTCAGGATGGCTATATACTTTAAGACCTCTTTTTGAAGAAAAGAGAGACGGCTATCCATCCTATATGCAGAGCGAAGAATGGGATAAAAAGAATCTTGAGACCTTTGCGGGCTCCTATGCTGAACTTAAACATGACACAATCCTTTATACCAAACAGCCTATGGCTGAGATGGGTGGACCTGATTTTGAACCACTTGATGACAGAGGTTATGTTGATACACAGCCGGTAGTATACAGCAGATTCAAGGCTCTTTCTGAGAAGACAAAAGAAATGCTTAGTAGCTGCAATATGCTGTCAGATGGAGCAAGTGATGACCTTGATAAACTGTCAGAGATAGCAGGAACACTTATTACGATTTCTGAAAAAGAGCTGACAAACGACACGATTACAGATGATGAGTATGAGTTTATCAGATGTTATGGTGGATATATTGAGCACTTCTGGGAAGAAGTAACTAAAGACTCCTTAGGTGAGGATGCGATTGACAGCACACAGGCTCCTTGCCCTGTAATTGCAGATATTGCAACAGATCCAAACGGAAGTGTCCTTGAAGTTGGTTCAGGTTACGCGTCAACAATTTATGTGATTTTCCCAATAGATGGAGAGCTTCACGTTGGAAGAGGAAGTGCATATAGTTTTTATCAGTTTACAACTTCGATTACAGACAGAATGACAGACGAAGAATGGAAAAATGCTCTGTCCGGTGGATATTTGGACGATGAATGGAACTGGGTTGAAGTTGAGCATGCACCGGAGCAGCCTTCATGGACTCAGAGCTACAGGATAAAAAATAATTGATGCAGCCTACAAACAATAGGAAAACCAAATTAAGAATATCTATAGGACTGCTGCTACTCCTTGGAGTGGCAGTAGTTCTTTGTATACTCTTTTTCCTGGTTAAAGATAGTTACATTCCACGCTGGGTTACATGGAATGAAAAGGCCATGAATGATGGGCGTTTAGTGCTTAAAGATAAAATGCTCACCTTATATGATGAGCAGGGAAACGAGATCTTTTCCACAAAGAGAACTGTTAAGGTTCAGGATTTTCTTTTGACTGATATTGATGGAAATGGGCATGATGACATGATCGCCCTTGTGTGGAAAAGAGGAAAGTACGGGAAGTACAGGCCCTTCTGGGTTGATAAAGATGAAAAAAATTATTCCCAGCACATCTTCATATATGAGATCGAGGATGAAAATAAGGTAAGGCCCAAGTGGTTTGCCTCTGAAACGGGGCATCTTATCAGGCGAATGAAGCTTGAGGATGAAAGCGGAAAAATAATTCTCGTAGAAGATGTAGATAAAACCAATTCCCTGTGGAGATGGGATGGGTTTGGCCTTAAGAATGTGGATAACTCGGTAAAGTTCATTGCATTTGGAGATAATATTATCCACGAAGAAATCTATAAACACGCTTATGCCCATGAAAATGGAGACTTTGACTTTTTATATAAACCTTTCAAAAAAGAAATTGAAGATTCTGACATAGCAGCAGTCCAGGCTGAGACAATACTTGTGGATAAAGAGTCAATGGTAAGCGGCTATCCCACATTTGGTTCACCAAAAGAAGTGGGACAAGCGCTTGCTGATGCGGGATTTGATATAGCAGTGTGCGCCAACAATCATACTCTGGATAAAGGCAGAGGAGCTGTTGATTTTACAAAGGATTTCTACGAGGATTGTGGATTAAAAACTGTTGGAATTCAGAAAAGTACTGACAAAACTTACAGGCCCTATGAACTGATATCAAGAAATGGCATAAAATTTGCGCTCTTTGCCTATACTTATGATACTAATGTGGAAAAAGCTACTGAGAAATATCCAAATCTGGTCCATTACCTTCCACAGGATGAAGATGGCGAAAAAGAGCTGGTCAAAGAGCTGACGGAAAGTCGAAAAGAAGCGGATATTGTTGTTGTGTTCGTCCATTGGGGAGATGAATATCAGACAGAAATAAGCAGTTTTCAGGAACATTTTGCAGAGCTCTTTGCAGAGGGAAATGCGGATGTAGTTATAGGCACGCACCCACATGTGGTCCAGGAGATAAAAGAGATAACAAGACCTGACGGCAAAAAAATGATAGTTTTTTATTCTCTTGGAAATTTCAGAGCTGATCAGGGTTTTTCTGAAGAAACTAAAATTGGAGAAGAAGCTCTTTTTACTGCTGAGCATACCTATGACGGAATCAGGATAACGGGCTTTGAAACCAAAAAAATAAATACATATTGGAAAGATGATATGAAATAAAAAAGGCTTCGCTGATCAACCTCAGAGAAGCCTTTTGCATACTATTCAATTATTTGAAATATCTATCAAGAAGTCCCTGGAAGCCTTTTCCATGTCTTGCTTCATCGCGGCCGATCTCATGAACTGCATCATGGATTGCATCAAGATTAAGCTCTTTTGCCTTCTTAGCAAGATCTGCACGACCCTGAGTAGCGCCATATTCTGCTTCTGCACGAAGTTCAAGATTCTTCTTTGTAGAATCAGTTAATACTTCGCCGAGCATTTCTGCAAATTTAGCAGCGTGTTCAGCCTCTTCCCAGGCAGCCTTCTCATAGAAAGCACCGATTTCAGGGTAACCCTCTCTGATGGCAACTCTTGACATTGCAAGATACATACCAACTTCTGAGCACTCACCGTTGAACATCTCACGGAGACCATTCTTGATCTCTTCGGGAGCTTCACTAGCTACACCAACAACATGCTCGCATGCCCAAACCTTCTCACCTTCCTGTTTCTGGAACTTAGAAGCTGGAGCGTTACATACAGGACACTTCTCCGGTGGCTGATCGCCTTCATGAATGTATCCACAAACCTGACATACCCATTTCATAAACTAAAATCTCCTTTCGTGCGAAACAAAAAAACTAGCTACCCACAATTAAATTGCCTATATCGAGCATATCATAATAGTCAGAAAATTAAATGGTTTTCACAAATATTTTATAATTACTTATGAAATTTTATTTCAAAATGGTTTACAATTAGAAATATAGTATTGAAATGGTTTGGAGGCCAATTTTTATGAATGTTGTAAGTGAAAGAATTAAAAGTTGCTATAACTCTCTCCCTGCTTCAGAAAAACTGGTTGCTGATTATGTTTTGCAGAATAAGGACGATCTGTTTCTTTTTCCTATAAAAGAGCTTGCTCAAAAATCAGGCACAACACAGGCGTCTTGGACCCGCTTTGCCCAGGCAATAGGATATGATGGTCTTAAAGATCTAAAAAACGCTTATTATGCTGAAGCTAATACATCGTTAAAACAGGCTGATAAAGGACCGAAGATTGCATTTAAGGATGTTAATGAATACACATCGCTTCAGTCGATTGCTGATAATATCTGTGCAACAAGTGTGCAGGCTGTTCAGACGACCTATAGACTTTTTGATGTGGGAACCTTTAATGACGTTGTTACAAAGATTGTAGGCGCTAAACAGATCCAGCTCTTTGGAATAGGAACAGCAAGTGTTGCAGCTTATGACCTTTATTGCAAACTGCTCAGAATCCATTATAATGTAGTTTTTAATCAGGACTTCCACATGAGCATGATGACAGTGTCTCAGGCGGGACCTGAAGACGTATGTCTTTTCTTTAGCGACAATGCCAAAAATAAAGAAATCATGCAGCTTTATAATATTGCCAAGAAAAAAGAAGCTATAACAATTGCAATCACGAAGCTCGGAAATAACACTCTCACGACGGGTTGTGACCATGTTCTTTTTGCAACTTCTCCTGAGATAGACAAAAAGAGCGGTATCACAAGTTCACGTTTTGCACAGCTTTTCCTTGTTGATACACTTTATACTGCCATTGCCAATAGAGATTATGATAATATAAGAGAGTACCTCAAGGATTCTTATGAGGTATTCAATGATATGCCAAAGGATTGAAGAAATGGAAAAAATAGCAAGTTTTACAGTTAATCACCTGGATCTTGAACCGGGAATCTATGTTTCAAGAAAAGATAAAGTAGGACAGGAGACAATCACCACATTTGACCTTAGAATGACTGCCCCAAACAAAGAGCCTGTAATGAACACTGCAGAAGTGCATACTATGGAGCATCTTGGAGCAACGTTCTTAAGAAATGATCCGGAATATAAAGACAAAACAATATATTTTGGACCTATGGGATGCAGAACAGGATTTTATGTGGTACTCGCCGGAGATCTAAGCTCAAAGGATATAGTTCCTCTTATCACCAGAATGTATGAGTTTATAAGAGATTTTGAAGGTGAAGTTCCGGGAGCAAGCCCAAGAGATTGTGGAAATTATCTTGATATGAACCTTGGAATGGCCAGATTCCTTGCCAAAAAATATCTTGATAACACTCTTTATGGTATTGATGAAAAGCACCTTGTATACCCTGAATAATGTAATTGATTGGAGAAAGTCTAATGAAAATCGGAATTATTGGAGCTATGGAAGTTGAAGTTGAGACACTCAAAGGCGCCATGAACGTTAAAAACGTGGTAAAAAAAGCTTCCATGGAATTTTATGAAGGAACAATTGAAAATACTGAGGTTGTAGTTGTAAGAAGCGGTATAGGTAAAGTTAATGCCGGAATCTGCGCCCAGATCCTTGCAGATATCTTTGGAGTTGAAAGAATCATCAACACTGGAATCGCAGGTTCACTTAACAACGATATAAACATTGGTGATGTAGTTCTTTCTACAGATGCTATTTATCATGATATGGATGTCAGAGTATTCGGCTATAAGATGGGCGTGGTTCCTCAGCTTGGAGTAGAGTCATTTTTAGCAGATGCTGATATGAGAGAAAAAGCTAAGGCTGCTATAAAGAAGGTTGCTCCTGATATCGGAGTTTTTGAAGGCAGAGTTGCCAGCGGCGATCAATTCATCAGTGGAAAAGAAACAAAAGAAAGAATAATCGCTGATGTTGGCGGCATGTGCGCAGAGATGGAAGGCGCAGCTATCGCTCAGGCCTGCTATCTTAACAATATTCCATACCTTATCATCAGGGCTATTTCCGATAAGGCTGATGGAACTGCAGATGTAGACTATCCTACATTCGAAGCAAAAGCAGCAAAGGATTGCGCTGCCCTCACAATGGAACTTATAAAGAATCTTTGAAAAAAGTCAAAGACTTCTCTGAGATGATCAGGGAAGTCTTTTTTATATAATGATTTAACCTATTTTTTATAGTTATGCGCTTGATATGCAAAAAGTTCTTTGATACACTTTTAGCTGATGGCGGAATACGTTTTCCGAGCATCACTATAGGAGGATTTTATAATGGCCAATTGGAAAAATCTTGACACACTTAAATCTTTTGAAGATTTAAAAACTGTAAAACATGTAGATCTTGTATCAGCTATGTCTGGTGAAAACGGAGCAAACAGAGTAAAGAACTATTCTGTAAAAATGGCTGCCGGTCTTTCATACAACTATGCTGCAAAAGAAGTTGATGATGACGTATTAAAGGCTCTTGAAGCTCTTGCAAAAGAAGCTGAGCTTTCAGAGAAATTTGAAGCACTCTACAACGGAGAAGTAATAAATACCGGTGAAAAGAGAATGGTCCTTCACCAGTTAACAAGAGGTCAGCTTGGTGAGAACGTTATGGCTGACGGAGTTAACAAGCGCGATTTCTATTTAAATGAACAGAAGAGAATCGCAGAGTTTGCAAACAAAGTTCATTCAGGTGAAATTGCAAACGCTAAGGGCGAGAAGTTTACAACAGTAGTACAGATTGGTATCGGCGGCTCAGACCTTGGCCCAAGAGCTATGTATCTTGCTCTTGAGAACTGGGCACGCAGAACAGGCAACTTCAAGATGGAAGCTAAGTTCATCAGCAACGTAGACCCTGATGATGCATCAGCTATTCTTAATGGAATTGATGTTGCTCATTCAATCTTTATCCTTGTATCTAAGTCAGGTACAACACTTGAGACACTTACAAACGAGTCATTCGTTATCGATGCTCTTAAGAAGGCAGGTCTTGATTCTTCAAAGCACATGATTGCCGTAACTTCAGAGACATCACCACTTGCTAAGAGTGATAATTATCTTGAAGCTTTCTTCATGGATGATTACATCGGAGGAAGATATTCTTCAACATCAGGCGTAGGCGGAGCAGTTCTTTCTCTTGCATTCGGACCGGACGTATTTGCTCAGTTCCTTGATGGAGCTGCAGAAGAGGATAAGCTTGCAGCAAACAAGAACATCTTCGAAAACCCTGCTATGCTCGATGCTATGATCGGTGTTTATGAGAGAAATATCCTTGGATATGGCAGCACAGCTGTACTTCCATACTCACAGGGACTTAGCCGTTTCCCTGCACACCTTCAGCAGCTTGACATGGAGTCTAACGGTAAGAGCGTTAACCGTTTCGGTGAGCCTATAAACTATGTAACAGGACCTATCATCTTTGGTGAGCCAGGTACAAACGGACAGCATTCATTCTACCAGCTTCTTCACCAGGGAACTGATATCATTCCTCTTCAGTTCATTGGCTTCAAGAACAGCCAGCTTCAGAATGATGTTAACATCCAGGACAGCACAAGCCAGCAGAAACTCTGCGCTAACGTTGCTGCTCAGATCGTTGCATTTGCATGTGGTAAAAAAGATGAGAATCTTAACAAGAACTTTAAGGGTGGCCGCCCATCAAGCATCATCATCGGTGAAGAGCTTAACCCTAAGTCACTTGGAGCTCTTTTATCACACTTTGAGAATAAGGTTATGTTCCAGGGCTTTGTATGGAACATCAACAGCTTTGACCAGGAAGGCGTTCAGCTTGGTAAGGTTCTTGCCAAGAAAGTTCTCGCACACGAGACAGATGGCGCACTTGCTGAGTACAGCAAACTTTTAAATATCTGATAAAGAAATATATACTATAAAGGCTTCTCCGTTGAAGGAGAAGTCTTTTATATTGTATAATTATGAAATACATTATGATCAGTCTTGGGAGGGTTACATGAGCGCATATTTATTTGCACACTTTAAAGAAAAAGTTACACCGGATGGGGAACAGGTCTATTTCGGTATTTCTAAAGATGGCTTTAACTGGGAACAGGTAAATAATGGGAAACCTGTCCTGGAGAGCACTTTAGGTGAAAAGGGAGTAAGAGATTTTACAATCACCAGAAAAAAGGACAACACCTTTGTTATTCTGGCTACAGATCTTTCTCTTGCTTATAATTTCAAGGAAAAATATGAAAGCAACTGGAATAAAGTAAACAGAGAGGGAAGTAAATATCTCTCAAAATGGGAATCTGACGACCTTGTTCACTGGTCGGAGCAGGAACTTATAAAAGTTGTTGATGACAATTATGGATGCGCATGGGCTCCTGATATCATCTATGATGAGGAGAATCAGGACTACATGGTTCACTGGTCATCAAGATACCCTGCAGATTCTACTAACGAAATGGCTATTTATTATGCCAAGACAAAAGATTTCAAGACCTATACTCAGCCAAAAGAGCTTTGTCATAAGTCAGATACAGGAATAATCGACTCAAACATTGTATATGAAAATGGCTACTATTATAGATTTACAAAGAGCGATTTCAATCCTGCACACATAATTCTCGAGAGAGGAACATCTCTTACAGGCGAATATGAGAGAATGCCTCTTTTTGATGAAGAGATGAATAAACTTGAGGATGGACAGTACGAAGCACCTACTTGCTATAAACTTCCTGATGGAAGCTGGTGTCTGATGCTTGATTTTTACGGATGTGAAAAAGAAAAACAGGGTTATGTTCCATTCGTGGCAAAGGATATTTCTACAGGAAAATTCGTGCGTTCAGACAAAGTATTCAGTTTTCCGTATGGCTTCAAACATGGAACAGTTATGGAAATTACTGATGAAGAGTATAAAAGGTTAAAAGAGAACTATCCAAACAATTAACAAAATATGGTATACTAAAAGAGCATAGGAGGAATTATGCGATTCCGTACAAAACTCTTAATTACCTCACTGGCGATAGTAATCATACCGATAATACTTGCAATGGCGACATATTTTGCTGTTGGAAGGTATCTGATATATGATCAGCAGATTGATCAGTATTCCAAAGTGGTAGATTATGGAATGATCTCGGATCCCGGAGGAACATTCTCCGAGATGACAGAGCAGCTGGTAAAAGAAATTCTGGTTACTATGTTGGCTGATCCATTTATTTTGGAGAATGAGAACTATCTTCAGCAATTGGATGAAGAAGTTGCGCCAAGCTATTCATTTATAATTGTAAAAAAAGGCTTTACGGTCTACTACGTAGCAGATAAGAACAAGGCGAAAGAAGTTATTTATGAACTTCCGGGATTTGGAACGGATATTAAGGGTATTTACTATACCACCTCTAAGCATCTTGTAAGGCAGCTTGATTTCTACTTCTCAGATGGTGATGAGGGTAGCCTTTATATCATATCCGGCATCAGAACTGGTCTTACTACATCACTTGTAGTTTATATGACCATTGCGATAGTGCTTATCCTGCTGGTTACAAGTGTTCTTTTAACTACCTGGATCGGACGAAGTATATTTAAACCTATCAGCGAACTCAATGTGGCGATGCAGCATATCAAGGATGGAAACTTTGATTACATGCTTCCTACCAACGTTATGGAAAAAGGGGAGCTTGGAGCCATGTATCGCAACTACGAAGACATGAGACTTCGGTTAAAAGAATCTGCTGATGAAAAGATTGAGAGAGAAAAGCAAAACAAAGAGCTTATCAGTAATATCTCTCACGATTTAAAGACTCCTATTACTGCTATCAAGGGATATTCACAGGGCCTTTTGGAAGGCGTTGCAGACAACCCTGAGAAGCAGATGAAGTACATAAGGATCATTAATAGTAAGGCCAATGATATGAACAACCTTATTAATGAACTTACCTTGTACTCAAGTATTGATAACAACAGAATCCCTTATAACTTTGTTAAGCTTAATGTGGCAGAGTATTTTGGAGACTGTATTGAGGAGATTGGAGCTGATCTTGAGAGCAAGCAGATCAAACTCAATTATTCCAATCTTACTGGTCCTGATACACAGATTGTTGCAGATCCTGAGCAGATCAAGCGTGTAGTTAACAACATTGTCAGTAACAGTGTCAAGTACATGCAGAGAAGCGATGGAAAAGAGCAGATTGATATAAGGATTTTGGATGAAGTTGATTCTATAAGGATAGAGCTTGAAGATAATGGAAAAGGAATAGCACAGAAAGATATTCCAAATATCTTCGACAGGTTCTACAGGACAGATGCTTCCCGTAATTCCAAACAGGGCGGAAGCGGAATTGGCTTATCTATAGTTAAAAAGATAATAGAAGATCATGGCGGTTATATTTGGGCGACCAGTCATGAGGGAGAAGGAACCTGCATGCACTTTGTACTCAGGAAGTATATAGAGTTTGCAAATGGTTCAGAAGCTGTTACAGTCGATAACGAAACATAAAATCCAAAGAAAGGCGAGAAACGTGTATGAGTAGAATTCTTATTGTTGAGGATGAAGAGGCTATTGCCGACCTCGAGAAAGACTATCTGGAACTTAGTGATTTTGAGGTAGCAATCGAGAACACAGGAGATGCAGGTCTTCAGACTGCCCTTGCAGAGGATTTTGATCTTATTATATTGGATCTGATGCTTCCGGGCATGGACGGATTCGAGGTTTGCAAACATATCAGAGAAAAGAAAGATGTGCCGATCCTTATGGTATCAGCTAAGAAAGATGATATCGATAAGATCAGAGGTCTTGGACTTGGTGCTGATGACTATATTACAAAGCCATTTAGCCCATCAGAGCTTGTAGCTCGTGTTAAGGCACATATGGCAAGATATTCAAGGCTTGTTGGATCAGGCCATGAGTCTAATGACTATGTAGAGATCAGAGGGCTTCGAATTGACAAGACAGCAAGAAGAGTATATGTTGATGGCGAAGAGAAGAGCTTTACAACCAAGGAGTTCGATCTTCTTACTTTCCTTGCAGAAAACCCGAACCACGTGTTTACCAAGGAAGAACTCTTCCGTAAGATCTGGAACATGGATTCAATCGGAGATATTGCGACTGTAACTGTTCACATCAAAAAGATCCGTGAGAAAATCGAATATGATACCTCAAACCCTCAGTATATTGAGACAATTTGGGGCGTCGGTTACAGATTTAAAGTTTGATAACCATTGATTTTGTGGCGGCAGGTAACACTGCCGCTTTTTTCATATAATAGAAAAATAGTTAAGAATGAAAAAGATAGAGTATATATACGAAGACGAAGATATAATTGTATGCCATAAACCGGCTGGGATTGCCACAGAAGGGGCAGGCCCCGGGAAAATGGACCTTGTAAGCCAGGTAAGAAACTACCTCACAAGAAAAAGCAGACAGGAAGGCAAAAAAGGCCCTGCTTATGTAGGAACTGTGTACAGACTTGATCTGCCTGTTGAGGGTGTGGTTGTTATGGGCAAAAATAAAAAAGCAACATCAAGTCTTGCAGAGCAGATAAAAAAGCACACTACAGATAAGTACTACTACGCTCTTTGCTTTGGGAATGTGGAACCAAGGGAAGGACATGTGGAAAACTATCTTGGCAGAAGAGAAGATAGTGGATTGGCGGTTATTGTATCTGAAGAGGAAAAAGTAAGGCTCATAGGTGGCGATGTCAAAAAAGCCGAGCTCGATTATGAAGTTGTATCTTCAGATGAAAGAACATCTCTTTTGAAAATAAAGCTTCTCACCGGAAGATTTCATCAGATCAGAGTTCAGATGGCAGGACTTGGCTATCCTATTATTGGCGATACCAAATATGGGAACGAAGAGTCACTGCAGTATTCAGAGGAAAAAGGCATAAAGACAGTTTGCCTTGCCTGCTATAAATTTGGCTTTAAGCACCCTGCAACAGGGAAAAAAGTCTTTTTTGAAATTAAACCGGAATTCATAGACCATGAGAACTAAAATACTAAAAATACTTTCAACTATACATGTAATAATGCTGTGCTCCATTCTGCCTTTGTATATGGAGCAGGGGTATTATGAACTTGGTGAGGCAAAAGGAATAATGTACATGCTGATCGGCGGAGCATTTATCCTTGCCTCCTCTTTTCTTGTGGGACTAAATAAAAAAAGCGAAGGCGTTCATGACATTCTTTTAAGAGCGCTTCTGCTAACAAATTTTGTAACTCTTATTTTTTCCTGCGATATCAAAACTTCTTTTCTTGGACTGGAGGGGTGGAGAGTAGGTTTTTTGACCACTGTCATAATGATCCTTGATTGTTACTTTCTGGCAAAAGGCCTGTATGTTGATGAGTACGTCCTTGCGGCAGTGTTCATAACACCATTTCTTATATTTGTCATGGGAGTCCTTGGAAGGTTCGGAATTTATCCAATCGAAATTTATGGGAGCGACACATCTTTTCTTGCAACCATAGGAAATATCAACTGGTATGTGGGATTTTTGTCTATATTTGTCCCTGCCGGTGTGGGCTTAACTTACCTTCAAAAGCCGGGAAGCAAAAGCTTTTTTGCATGCAGCGCCTATACAGTAGTTGGGCTCATGGCTCTTTTACTACAGGGAGCTGACAGTGGATTACTGGTGCTACTTGGAACCTATGGCCTTCTTTTTTATCTGTCACTTACTGACAGGAAGTATTTTCACAGATTTTTGGTGCAGCTGTCGGTTTTGGGATTCTCTATAGAAATAGTTAATCTTATAATGCTCTTTTACCCAGTTGCATATAATTATGAAAAGAACTATCTCATTACTCTGTGCAGCAATCACACAGGTCTTGTATTTATTGCGTTTTCATTTTTTATATACAGATTGTCAGCTTTTCTGGATGAGATCAGTATTTTGTGGAAAAAGGATCTGTATAAGAAGATTTATTGTGGATTGATCCTGGCCTTAGCGGTGATTACCACTGTGATTCTTGCTACGGGAAAAATTCCTTACAATTTTGGAAATGGAAGACTTTTTATCTGGCAGATTTCTTTTGACATATTCCTTAAGCTGTCATCCTGGCAAAAGATATTTGGAGTAGGTCAGGACTGCTACTTTTCATATGCTTATCACAATCAGATGTGGGCAGATTCTCTTTTGAATGTCCTTGAGGGCAACAGGCTTACAAATGCCCACTGCGAACCTTTGACAATTCTGATAGAAAGAGGAATAGTAGGAGCGACTCTCTACTATGGATTTATCGTATACTCACTAAAAAGAATAATAAAAAAGGAGCCAGCAGCTATTATCTGCTCGCTCCCTATAATCGCATATTTATTTAACAGCGTTGTGTCTTTTTCCACAACCGTATCAACAACATTTCTTTTTATGGCTATCGGAATTGGCCTTTCTCTTAAGTCAGTTCAGGAATAGGAATGGAATCATCAAGCTCATGGAAGAAGGTTCTGGTTTCAACTATTCCGAAAAGAGCTTCCTTATATTCAAAAAGAAATCTCTCATTGATGTTTTCTTTTCCGTACATCATGACTCTGCCCATATAGGCATTGAGGATTGAAACATAGCGTTTATCCTGGTCAAACATCTTAATGATCTCGTCTTTTCTTCTGCGAGGATGCTTGGAAGCAAATTTGCGGATATCAAGCTGAAGATCTACAGGCATTTCTTTCTCTCTCTCGTGAACTGCATGTAGAATCTCATCATAAGTGTCATCATCGATCTTCTCAAATCGATCTGTAAACTCCAGACAACATGCATTGTCAGGCAGATGAAGTCTTACTCTGTCTTCTCCGTAAACATCTTCAATTTCTGCAACAACCTTTGGAATTGCGGGTTTTCCGTTGTAATCGAGAATGATTACCTTATCGCCCTTTTTGTACATAGACACCTCCCCCTTTAGTGAATAGAAAACAATTGATGTAATTAGGTGTTACTTAATGACATTATATCATACATGTCGTACCCGAAAAAGCTAGAAAATATGGGCTTTTGTCAATAATTTATTAATAAATTATAAACAATGAAACGTTTTAAGTAATTTTTAGGTTTCAAATTTAGAATGGCATCATAAGATAAAACAACACACAAAGAAACGGAGAAAAATCATGGCAGGTTTCAAAGATGTATTTCAGAGAATCGAAGTTAAATATTTGCTGGATGACATTCAGTACAACGAGCTTATGAAAAGGCTTGAGGGCATGGCTGCTATAGACAGCTATGGGGAGACCTCCATTTTAAATATATATTTCGACACTCCTGATTTTAAGCTTATTGAAAGATCCCTTGAAAAACCAAAGTACAAAGAAAAGCTAAGGCTTCGTACATACGGCGTTGCAAGTGATGACACAAATGCTTTTATAGAGATCAAGAAAAAATATGCAGGAGTTGTCTATAAAAGAAGAATCTCAATGCCTTATGCCAAAGCAATTGACTACCTTGTAAATGGAAAGGAAATTGAAAACAGATCACAGATCTCAAATGAGATTGACTATTTCCTCCAGTACTACAAGGGAATCAGACCGGCAATGGCGATATCTTACGACAGAATAGCAATGGCAGGAATTTCAGATCCGGACCTCAGGATCACATTTGATAGGAATATCAGATGGAGAACAGAGAACTTAAGCCTTTCACAGGGAAATGTGGGAAAAGATATCCTGCTCCCCGGACAGCACCTTATGGAGCTTAAGATTGCAGGAGCTATGTCAATGGAACTTGCAAGAATTCTCGATGAACTTAACATCAGAAAGATTTCTTTTTCCAAATATGGAAGAGGGTATCTCGAATATATGTATGGCCAGACCAATGAGATGATCATGAAGGGCATTGTACCTGACCAGAAAAAAGAGGAATCAAAGGTGGCCGTGTTTCGCAAAGCAGTCTAAACAAACGGATAATTGGAAGGAGATTATATAAAATGACAACACAGACAGATTTAATTTTTGGATCAATTTTTTCAAATGGAACAATAACAGGAGCAACATTCCTGATAGCAACTCTTTGCTCACTTGCGATTGGTATTTTCATCGCATTTATGTATTCAATCAAGAACAGCTATTCAAAGAGCTTTATCATAACACTTTCATTGCTTCCGGCAATTGTTGGCGTAGTTATCATGATGGTTAACGGAAATGTTGGCGCTGGTGTTGCAGTAGCAGGAGCCTTCTCACTTGTAAGATTCCGTTCTGCACCTGGTTCAGGAAAAGAAATAGCTATCATCTTCCTTGCTATGGCAGTTGGCCTTGCAACAGGTATGGGATATGTCGGAATTGCAGCAATCTTTGCAGTTATCATTTCAGTAGCAAACCTTATCCTTTCAAACTGCAGCTTTGGCGAAGGTGCCAATGAGGAAAAGACAGTTAAGATCACAGTACCTGAAAGCCTTGATTTTGAAGGAATCTTTGATGACATCTTTGAGAGATACACAACAAGAGCTGAGCTTCAGGAAGTTAAGACATCAGGAATGGGAAGTCTCTACAAGCTCAACTATAAAGTAGCAATGAGAGCAAAGGCTTCAACAAAGGGAATGATCGACGAGATACGTCAGAGAAATGGAAATCTTGAGATCACATGCTCAAGACCAGTAGCAGTAAAGAGCGACGAGCTTTAATAAAATATAGAAGCCAGGGAGTCAATGGCAGTGACTTCCTGGCTTATTTTTATGTATTACTTTTTCTGTAGGTTCTTTGGTAGTTCCTTTGGAAGGGTTACTACAAAACGTATTATCTTGTCACCATCTCTTAGGGCTTCAATTGAGCCGCCGTGGGAAGTGGAAATCGCACGGGCAACTGAAAGACCGATGCCGTAGCCGCCGGTTTCGCGTGCTCTGGAAGAATCAGCTCTGTAGAAACGATCAAATAATCTGTCCAGGTTACCACTTGGAATAGCATCACAGGTATTTGACACTTCAAAGGTTATGTATTTATTTCCTTTGTTAAGCAGTACATGTATGCTTCCGTTTTCAGAAGAATATTTCATAGCATTGTCTAAAAGGAGAGATGCAAGCTGGTTTATTGCATTTTTATCTCCTGTGATATGAATTCCATCTTCAATATCCATCTGGTACTTTTTCCCTTTTGAGGTTGCAAGGGCTTCAAAGGAAATCGCAGTATCTTTTACAGTCTTACTCATGTCAAAGTCGGAAAAAACAACATGCATTCTTTCTTCGTCCATTCGTGACAGAGTTAAAAGGTTCTTTACAAGGCCGTTCATTCTGGAGACCTGGTTTTTTATGCTGGTAGTCCACTCACTTTTCCCTGACTCAATTTCAAGAACATCTACATTGGCGGATATTACAGCAAGAGGAGTTTTTAGCTCGTGACCCGCATCGGTTATAAACCTTTTTTGCTTTTCAAGTGATTCAACAACAGGAGCAACAGCCTGACTTGAAAAGATATAAACTAAAATGAACATTGCTATAAGTGCGCAAAGCCCAACCAAAACGGATTGAAGCAAAAGAGTAAGGGCATTTAGAATTGCAGCACTTTGATCAGCAAAGATGATAAGTTTTGAGCCGTCATCCTTGGTTGAAACAATGTATCTGTAAGTGTGGTAGTATCCGCGCTGCTTACCTTCATTTGCAACATCTATAGCATATTCGGATGCGATTTCCTCACTGACAGCGGCTATATGTCCGAAGTTCACTTCAGTTATATTATCCGAAGAATCAAGCTTTACCCAGAAATATCTGGTCTGATAGGGCATCTCTGCATCACGGTTATTATTTAATCTGTCAAATTGAAACGGGTTATTAGGATCTCCGGGACGCGGTGCATTAACACTATTTGACGCCTCACTTGCAGCTTGATCTGTAGTGGATCCGCTGGCTGTTGCATCACCTGACGGTTTATCAGGATTAACAGGATTATCCGGATTTTCAGGATCAAACATCATACTTTTTTTGAGATTCGGGAAGTATCCGTCGTTATCAGCAAGCATTGTCAGCAGATTGTCTGCCTCAGAAATAACATGCCTGACATTTATGACATTAATTACACCGATCATTATGACCAGTATCAAAAGAAGTGACAGCATAGCTGTTACTACAAATTTTTTTCTGAGTTTTTTTACCATTTATGACACCTGCCCTCTTATTAAGAAATCAGTTTGTTTCGTTGATGGAGTAACCAACGCCTCGGGAAGCCTTGATCTCGCAGGTGGCCTCAAGTGCTGTCAGCTTTTTCCTGAGGTTTGAAATATATACCCAAACCACGTTGATATCGGCGTCTCCGTCGGCCCAGATCCTATCCATGAAAGTATCCACGGAGATGATTCTGCCGGGACTGGTCATGAGCATTTCCATCATCTGAAATTCTCTGCTTGCCAGATGGATCTTTTCGTGATCAGGAGTGATCAGCTCATAGCCGGCGCGGTCCAGAGTCAGGTTTCCACAGGTGAGGTTTGTAGGAGCAAAATCGGTTTTTCTTCTGAGCATGGCTCTGACTCTTGCAAGCAGCTCTCCCATGTCAAAAGGCTTGGGCAGATAGTCGTCGGCTCCAAGATCAAGTCCTCGTATGCGGTCATCAACTTCTGTTTTTGCTGTGAGGAAAAGAACCGGAGTAGAAATACCTTTTTCACGGAGTTTTTTTAATACTTCCATGCCATCAAGCCCGGGCATCATGATATCCAAAATAATGCCGTCATACTCACCACTTAGGGCATAATCAAGCGCGTCAGTTCCATTATAAACAGCATCAACAGTGTAGTTGCTGTGCTTCAGGATTGCTACTAAAGCGTTAGTCAGTTCTTTTTCATCATCTGCTAATAATAGTCTCATATAATACCTCTTAATATAGTAGAAATGTTTCATTAATTTTAACACAAGAACTTTTGGACAAATCACAAAGATATGTATAAATTATGAACATTTTAGATTTTTTTTAGACATTATGAGTACATATTTATTTATTAGAATTAATACATAATACTCGGGGGAGCGTTACATGAAGGAAAGAAAATCTATAATTCCAGTTCCGGTTTTATTCATTATCTTAATCTGTGTTTTGCTAAACTTTGTCGCATGGAAAAGTGCGGCTTTTTCTGACTTCTATGTCAAAAATATTTTTCCGGTAATAACATTATTATATGGAAGACTGACAAGTGTATTTCCATTTTCCATAGGCGAGATCATGCTTGTTTTCATAGTTCTTTTTGTGCTGTTCTCAGTAATCTTTGTTTTGGTTCACTCTTGTTTCCTTATTTATGGCAACAGCGCAGCTTCCGTTGGCAAAAGATATTTCAAAGCCCAGAAGGTTTTCGAGCGAATTTCTAATGCGCTTTATAAGATTTCCCCCGTGCTAATGGCTATTATATGCACAGTTATGACACTTAACTGCTTTATTCTTTATCATACATCTAAGATCCAGCTCTTTTCCGGGGCAGACTCAACAGAATGTGACATTCAGCAACTGGCAGAGCTAAGGGATTATGTGGTAAAAAAGTGCAATGAACTTGCCAAAGAAGTTCCACATGACGAGTACGGAAATGTTATTTATGAAGGTGATATGCAAAAGACAGCTATTGCAGCTATGTCAAATATCTCTGACAGATTTCCCCGTTTAGGTGGATATTACGTGACCCCGAAAGCATTGTATTTTTCTGACTTCATGAGCCAGCAATATATGCAAGGCTACTATTTCCCGTTTTCAATGGAAGCAAATTACAACGACACAATGTCTATAATGAACAAGCCTTTTACCATGTGTCATGAACTTGCCCATACTCACGGTTACATATATGAAGACGAGGCTAATTTCCTGGGATTTCTTGCCTGCATTAGCTCTGAGGATCCTGTATTTCAGTACAGCGGTTATCTAGGAGTTTTAAACTATATAAACAATGATTTTTACAATGCTGTGAGTAAGGCGGAGTACAATTCCCATGTAAAAATATCAGCCCGAGTTAAATATGATAATCAGTTTATGACAGATGAAGCCTGGGTAAAGGTGGAAGAAAAAGCTGTTGTAAAAACAGAAACAGTGAAGAAAGCGGCTGAAACATTTATAGATACCAATTTAAAGGTAAACGGAGTCTCTTCCGGTAAATGCAGTTACTCACACGTGGTTGCACTAATCATGGATTACTATTACAATTTCCCAGAGGGGGTGTGATAAAATATCCCCTAAAGGGAGAAATATAATGAAGAAAAAGTTTGGAATAATAGCAACTATACTAATCATGTCATCAGCTCTTTTATCAGCCTGTGGACCTACAGATGAAAAGATCATGGAGCTCGAGACCGCAGTTGGCCTTATGATGGAGGCAAAAGAGAGCGCTGAAGAGACGTACCTTGATATTACAGATTCATCTATGGAGGAAAAACTCCAGGAGCTCGATGAAAAGACAAAAGAGTACGAGAATATTGACCATAAGAAATATAATGATACAAAGATAGATGAGGCAATAGCTGAGATAAATGAAATAACAGCAGAGTATCAGAGCCTCCAGAGCGGATTTGAGGATGTTCTTGCAAAAGAAACTGAGGAAAAGAAGGAAGCTGAAAAGCACAGAGATGTTCAGTGCTATCTTGTTAACAAAACAGGAATGAATCTTGTGAGCGTTGTCCTGCATGATAAAACAACGGACACCTATTCAGATAACCTTTTAGGTGATAATGTAACACTTAATTCTGGATACACACTTATGGGTGTTGTACTTGATCTTACAAAGGCCAGCACAGAGTATGAGTTTGTAGTTACTAACGACAATAACACCGATTTTTCTTTGCCTTGTGACGATCTTGGAAGTTTGAAAATAAATGAGACTTCGATAACACTTAGATACGATTCTGAGACCAAAACCGGATCGGTATCATTATTTGGAAGTGATTCCGGAGATACAACTTCAGAAGATACAGAAACCGAAAATGAGGCTCCATCTGAAGCTTCAAGTGCCTCTTCTGAGGGTTAAATGTGACAGTTTTTGTAAAAATTGCACAATATCTTAAGAAAATCTTAAGATATTATGCACAGTTATGTCCGTGACAATATTCTTTTTGGAGTATATAATCTTCTTTTGTACTGAAGCAATTGCACACTATTATGTATAGCAATTGTTGCTATGCAGACTAGAATAATTAGTACGAAAAGAGGAGAAAATATTATGAAGAAGAATATCGTAACATTACTTTCAGTTTTAACACTTTCAGCAGCAGTTCTTGCTGGTTGCGGCGAAGCAGCTACAACAGAGACAGCAGTAGAAGAGACATCAGTTGAGGCTGTTGAAGAAGTATCAGTAGAAGAGGCTGTAGAGGCTGTATCTGAGGACGCTTCAGTTGAGGCTTCATCAGAAGACGCAGCAGCAGATGCTTCATCTGTTGAGGAAGCAGCTACAGAAGCTACTTCAGAAGATGCTGCAGCAGACGCTTCATCTGTAGAAGAAGCTGCTACAGAAGCTACATCAGCTAACAACTAATTCAATTAGATTTTTTTAATAATCAATTGCTTTAGCCAGTACAATAAAAAAAGACCTTTCAATCATTTGATTGAAAGGCTTTTTTATTATCTTTTTTTCTGACATTCGCTACATATTCCTAATATCTCAAGCTGGTGTCCGGTAATCTCAAATCCAGGAAGTGAACCTTCAACGACCTTTGAGATATCATGTAAAGGACAGGTCTTTATCGGAATCTTTTTGTGGCAGACAGTGCATATTGCATAGTGCTTGTGACTGCTTTTCTTAAGCTCATAAACCGCCTCAGCTTCTGTTGAGAGAATTGTCTTTGTGACAATGCCAGCTTTTTCAAAAGCAAGAAGATTCCTATATACAGTAGAGAATGCATATTTTTCTTTTGAATCTCCGGAGTTTAACTGATCATAGATCTCAGCGGCGGAAATGGGTTCGTCACTACAAAATAAGAGAATGAATATGTCTTTTCTCTGGTGAGTCTTTTTAAAGCCTTCAGGCCAGTTCCTATCTATTATTGAATCATAGCTTTCAGCATGTATCTTACAATTCATAACCGCTCCATTAAAGTGTTATTCCCAAAACATCGATCAAGAGACCGCATACAGTACCAATCACGAAAAGCAAAAGAGCTATATTGATGTTTTCATTTTTCTCAGGATTAACTCTAAATAAAACTAAAAGACCAATTCCGGCTCCAACCAAAAGGCCTGACATCATTGTTCCAAGTGTGATCATTTGATCCAGGTAAAGCTCTGTAATGATAACTGAAGCTGCGCAGTTTGGAATAAGTCCGATAAGTCCGGCAAGGATATGGCTAATAACAGGACTTGTCTTAAGCAGCATTGAGAGCCTGTCCTCTCCGATCACTTCAATTACAGCATTGAGGGCCAGTGTCAACACAAGTACAAAGATAAAAATGTGGATTGTGTGAACAAATGCTGATTTTACGATGCCCCATAACCCTGAAGACTCTTCGTCGTCGCAGTGGCAGTGTTCCTTTTCACAAAGCTCATCAATTCTTACAGGATCATCAGCTCTTTTGTTGTGGATTCGGTGATAATAATGAACTACAGCGTCAATTATGAATCCTGCGATGATTCCTATAACTGCCTTGAGCGCCAGAACAGGTATCATGGTGCTAAGTGGAACCTGATTGGATATAAATAACGGAATCATCTCATCTGAAGTTGAGAGGTAGATAGCTATTAAAGTTCCTAAAGTTATTACTCTGCCGGCATAGAGGTTTGAAGCAGCAGCAGAGAATCCGCACTGTGGGAATACACCGATAAGACCGCCCCACAAAGGCCCGAAATGCTCAGTTTTCTGAACCACATCTGAAGTGAATTCCTCTGTCTTGTGCTCTAAAAATTCCATTACCAGATATGTGATAAAAAGAAATGGCAATATCTTAACCGAATCAATTACGGCGTCCATTACAACATCAATGATTAAATCCATTTTGACCTCCTGTCTCGTTAAATGCAAATGCAAATCATTAGCATTTAGAAAAAATGCAAAAAAAATATCAGTAAAGCGGGTGATGGGAATCGAACCCACGTATCTAGCTTGGAAGGCTAGTGTTCTACCATTGAACTACACCCGCACGGTGCTGACAAGTATGTATTTTACTTAAGTTTATGTGGTATGTCAAGGGCTTTTATGATAAACTTTATGTGTTTGTCGATTGACAGACAATTTTAGCGGTGTTATTATGATTCCTACCAACTTACTAGGAATTACATTAGTTTAAGATTTTTCATAAATAGAAAGGGTTTTTATCATGTCAGATCAGTCTCTTTTAACCGTAAAGGATTTATCAGTTTCAATTGATAATGAGCTTCCTATATTAAATAAGATAAACCTGGACATCAAACCGGGAGAAACCCATGTACTTATGGGACCAAACGGCGCAGGTAAGTCTACTCTTGGTTTTACTCTCATGGGTAATCCTCATTATCAGGTAACTGAAGGAAACATCATGTTTGATGGAGAGGATATCACACATATTTCAGCTGATAAAAGAGCTAAAGCAGGAATGTTCTTATCTTTCCAGAATCCATATGAAGTACCTGGCATTTCTCTTAGCAGCTTTATCAGAAACGCTTATCACGCACAGACAGGAGCACCTGTTAAGCTTATGGCTTTCCAGAAGTCACTTAAGGCTGCAATGGAGCTTCTTTCAATGGATGAGTCATACGCTGACAGAGATCTTAATGTAGGTTTTTCCGGCGGCGAAAAAAAGAAAGCTGAGATTTTACAGCTCCTTATGCTTAATCCCAAATTTGCAATCCTTGATGAAACAGACTCAGGACTTGATGTTGACGCAGTTCGCACAGTTTCAAAAGGAATTGAGGAGTACCAGAAAAAGAAGGATGGAGCACTCCTTATTATTACACACAGTACAAAGATCTTAGAGTCACTGCATGTTGACTATACTCATGTTCTTGTAAAGGGAAGCATAGTTCACACCGGTGACGGAACACTTGTAGATGAGATTAACGAGCACGGATTTGAGAGGTTTGTATGAGCGATAACAAGCAGGTTGTGGCAGATATAGACCACAGTATGTATGATTTCAAAGACGTAGAGAACGAAAGAGATTTCTATCGTCTTCAGGAAGGTCTTACAGAAGAAACTGTTTTAAAGGTATCAGAAGAGAAAAATGATCCTGAATGGATGAGGGATTTTAGACTTAAATGCCTGAAATTATACAACGATATCAAGATTCCTGATTGGGGCCCAAGTATAGAGGGACTCGACATGGATAAGATTTCTTCTTATGTAAGACATAAGTCAGATATGAAGGGTAGCTGGGAAGAGGTTCCGGAGGATATCAAGAACACTTTTGAAAGACTTGGAATCCCTCAGGCAGAGAGAGAGTCACTGGCGGGTGTTGGAGCACAGTACGATTCAGAGCTTGTTTACCACAACGTAAAAGACGAAGTGGCAGCTCAGGGCGTTATTTATACAGACTTAGAGTCAGCACTTCGCAGTGAGTACGCAGATATGATCAAGGAACACTTTATGAAGCTTGTTCCTCCAACTGATCATAAGTTTGCAGCCCTTCACGGAGCAGTATGGTCTGGTGGATCTTTTGTTTACGTTCCAAAGGGAGTAAAGGTTGAGATTCCTCTTCAGTCATACTTTAGATTGAATGCTGCCGGCGCAGGACAGTTTGAGCATACTCTTATCATAGTAGATGAGGGTGCAGATCTTCACTTCATAGAAGGCTGCTCAGCTCCTAAGTACAATGTTGCCAATCTTCACGCTGGTTGCGTTGAGCTTTTTGTTGGTAAGAATGCAAGACTTCGTTACTCAACAATTGAAAACTGGTCCAAAAATATGTATAACCTCAACACCAAGAGAGCAATCGTTGAGGAAAACGGAAGAATGGAATGGGTATCAGGTTCTTTTGGTTCCCATACATCATATCTTTATCCTATGACAATCCTTAAGGGTGATAATTCTCAGATGGAATTCACAGGAATTACATTTGCCGGAAAGGGTCAGAACCTTGATACCGGAGCTAAGGTTGTCCATCAGGGTAAACATACATCATCAGTTATATCAACAAAGTCCATTTCAAAGGATGGCGGAATCGGAACATACCGAAGCAGCGTAGTGATCCAGAAGAGCGCTAAAAAGGCTAAGGCTTCTGTATCATGTGATTCCTTGATGCTTGATAGTATTTCAAGAGCAGATACTGTTCCCGGAATGGATATCAGAACTAACGATGCGGATGTAGGACATGAGGCTAAGATTGGAAGAATCAGTGACGAAGCAGTATTCTACCTGATGTCACGCGGCATTTCAGAAGAAGATGCTAAGGCAATGATCGTCAGCGGCTTTGCAAATCCTGTTTCCAAGGAGCTTCCTTTGGAATATGCCGTTGAGATGAACAATCTTATCAAGCTTGAGATGAGTGGAAACATGTGAGGATAGCTATGAATAAAGACATAAATATGAAGGTTAATGTACTGCCTGTTCTTACATACAATTTTTTGCATGTTAATGACAGTACTTTAAATGCCGGAGATATTACAATAGATAGCCTTAGTACTCCTGTAGAATCAGTTATCTCTGATGAAATTGAAGTAAAAAGAGATGTGACTTTCGAGGAAGCCGGAGAAATATTTAGGGCTAATAAGGAAAAAATTCTTAAGACAACAGGAGTTCCGGGAACTCCCAATGGCGATATGTCCTACAGAGATGAAAAGCAGGCGATTCGCACGGGAATGGGAATAGATATAGATGAGCTTATGATATCTGCTGGTGTAAAAGCGGTAGTCTACACAGTTCCTGAGAATGTAAAAGCGGATAGACCTATTGTGATCAGATATGATCTTGCAAATGGCCAGGGAAGTCTTTCTTCACAGGTTATACATGCAAGAAAGGATTCTGAAGTAACTGTCATCATGGAGTATTCATCTGCAAAAGATGCTACGGGATTCCATGGTGTTAGTACAAGGCTTCTTGCGGAAGAGGGAGCCAGGATCACGCTTGTTAAAGTTCAGCTTCTTGGAAATGGATTTATTCATTTTGACGATATAGGCGGAGCATGTTTTGAGAAGGGCCAGATAGATCTGGTTTCTCTTGAACTTGGAGCTAAAAAGAGCTGGACAGGATGCTACACAAATCTTGTGGAAAAAGAGTCTGTGTTTAACAGCAATATGGGATATCTTTGCAGAGATGACCATTCGCTTGATATAAATTATGTATCTGACCACAGAGGCAAAAAGACTGAAGCGCTCATGCAGTTTAAGGGTGTTCTCATGGATAATGCATCCAAAACTTTCAGAGGAACTATTGATTTTAAAAATGGTAGTTCTGGCTCTGTAGGTGATGAGCAGGAAGATGCTTTGCTTCTTAGCGAGGATGTAGTGAATAAGACAATGCCTGTAATTCTTTGCCAGGAAGAGGATGTTGATGGAAGACATGGCGCTACCATTGGACAGCTTGGCGAGGATATTCTGTTTTACATGCAGACAAGAGGCATTGATGAGGAAGAGGCAAAGAGAATCATTGTTAAGGCAAGGCTTGAGAGTGTTGCGCGTATGATTCCGGATCCAGAGATCATGCAGAAAGTTCTGTATTATATTCAGGGAATTGTTTAAGGGTAAAAATATTTCGTTATTATAGGAGAAACAATGGCTAGTTTGGGAGACTTTCGTAAGGATTTCGATATTTTAAATTCTGGCGACTATGTATATTTTGACAATGCTGCGACTTCTCAGAGACCAAGGCAGGTTCTGGATGCAGTATCAGATTTTTATAAAACATCTAACGCAAACCCGCTTCGCGGCTTATATGACCTTAGCATGGCAGCAACAGAGAAGTATGAAAACGCCAGGGCTGTTGTGGCGGATTTTATTGGAGCAAGCAGACCGGAAGAGATTATTTTTACCCGCAATACAACGGAGTCTCTTAATCTTGTTGCATACAGCTATGGACTTGAGAACGTTCACGAAGGCGATGATATCGTAATAACTGTTATGGAACATCACAGCAATATGCTTCCATGGCAGATGGTTGCCAAAAAGTGCAAGGCTAATCTTGTATATATGGAGCCTACAGAAGACGGTACAATCACCAAAGAAGAATACGAAAGCAAGATAACAGACAAAGCCAAAATAGTTGCAGTTGGCCATGTTTCAAATGTTATGGGTGTAACTAATCCTATAAAGGAAATTGCAGCTTATGCTCATTCAAAGGGCGCTATCATGGTTGTTGATGGAGCGCAGTCCGCACCACATATGCATGTTGATGTTAAGGATCTCGGAGCAGATTTCTTCGCTCTGTCAGGCCACAAAATGCTTGCACCGATGGGAATAGGAGCGCTTTACGGAAGATATGAGCTTCTTGAAAAGATGCAGCCATTTTTAACAGGTGGCGAGATGATCGAATATGTAACAAGGGAAGATGCTACATATGCAGAGATTCCGCACAAGTTTGAAGCTGGAACAGTTAATGCCGGTGATGCAGTAGGACTTGCTGAAGCAATTAAGTATCTTAAAAACGTAGGATTTGATACAATAAAAGAGCAGGAAGAAAAACTTACCACTCTTTTGATGGAAGGGCTTAAAAAGATGCCTTATATCAAAGTGTATGGTTCTGAGGATCCTGCTAAACACTGCGGAATTGTTACTTTCACAATGGAAGGAGTTCATCCACATGATATGGCATCAGTACTTAATGATGACCATGTGTGCATAAGAGCCGGACATCATTGTGCGCAGCCTCTCATGCAGTTTATAGGGGCGGGCTCAACAGCAAGAGCAAGTGTTTATTTCTACAATACGGAAGAGGAAGTGGAAATCTTCCTTGATAAGCTTTCAAAGGTAAGAGAGGTCATGGGCTATGGAGCTTAAGCAGCTTTATCGTGAGATAGTTAATGAACACAATCTTCATCCGGTTCACAAGGGCAAAATGGAGAATCCGGATCTGGTACTTCGTGGTGTAAACCCAAGCTGTGGAGATGATATTACACTGCAGCTTAAGTTAAAAGACGGAGTTATCGAAGATGGAATGTATGATGGCAGTGGCTGTGCAATTTCACAGGCATCTGTCGATATGATGGTAGATCAGATCATTGGAAAGAAAAAAGAAGAGGCTATTAAACTTGCCGGATTATTTATGGGTATGATCAAAGGTGATATCACCGACGAGGCGAGCCTTGAAGAGCTTGATGAGGCAGCTGCGCTTCAGGATGTTGCGCACATGCCTGCAAGGGTTAAATGTGCAGTTCTTGGATGGCATACCATGCAGGAGATGTTGGAGAACCCAGATAAGGCGCAGAAAAGCTAAATCGTAGGTGGAATATGGCGGATTCTAATATCACTAAAAATGCACTGGCCACATCACTAAAAAAGCTAATGAAGGAAAAGCCTTTTGAAAAGATTAGTGTATCTGATATATGCGATGATTGTGGAATGAATCGAAAGAGTTTCTATTACCACTTCAAGGATAAGTATGATCTGGTTAATTGGATTTTTTATGCCGATTGTATAGGAAAGCTCGACTTTTCGTCATATGAGAGAGGTTGGGATGTTATGTATGATCTTTGCAAAAGCTTTTACGCTGATAAAGAATTCTATAGTACAGCATTTCAAATTGATGGCCAGAATTCATTAAGGGAGTATGCTCTTGAGACTTTTGAACCGATAACGCGATACTTTTTGCAAGGTAGCACGGTAATTGGTGATGATGAAGAGTTTTTTGTCACATTCTTTGGAGATGCTTTTTTATCGGCAATCATGCGTTGGGTAAAAGAAGGAATGAACCTTACTCCGGAACAGTTTATGGAAAAAATACATAAGCTTTCATTGGGACTGGCTGAAAAAGTCATAGAAGATGAGAGCACAGATTAGACCGTATGGGCGAAAAAGCCTATACGGTTTTTTATTATTAATCTTATTTGATGTAGATTGATGGGGCAGGGACAAATATTTAAAAATGTCCCAAAATGCCACATCAATAGTTTTTTGTCCCATGAAAAAACTAAATTTCGACTATAAAATTATGAAAGGGGAGGAGATGAATCAAAACGCGTGTAAAAAAGGACGGAGGTAAAGCCATGACTACATTGGTGGAAAAAATGTCACACAAGGCACAGAGGCAGGCATTTAGCATTCTTATTGATAGGTTTCTGAAACATCTGGACAAGGCGGAGGACAGAACAGCAACTTATCTTAGGCTTGTGGATGAGGCAGGGAAGTTTTGGGGAACTGGAGCGGATAAAGAAAAACTTGAAAATGTAAAAAAAGCATTTCAGGATCCCAATAACCGATGGGTCAAGTTTTTGAACAAAGTTGTAGATGAAACAGATCCGCATGTGGCTAAAATGTTGATGCTCAACCTTGGATATGAAGCATTTTTTAGGGGAACCAGGACAATTAGAGCAAATAGGGAAAAATACAATTGTAATATTCCATGGCTTATTCTTTTTGATCCTACAAGTGCTTGTAATATGCACTGTGAAGGCTGTTGGTCGGGGACATACGGTCCTAAGCACAATCTCTCTTTTGAGGATATGGACAAGATAGTTACGCAGGGAAAAGAGCTTGGAGTTTACTTATATATGATGACAGGTGGAGAACCTCTTGTCAGGAAAAAAGATGTGCTAAGACTGGCGGAAAAACATAATGATGTGGAATTCTCGATTTTTGATAATTCTACTCTGATAGATGAGGAATTTTGTAAAGAAGTAGTCAGGCTTGGAAATATCACATTTCAGCTTTCTATTGAAGGAACGCCTGAGACTAATGATGCACGAAGAGGAATAGGCCATTACGATGCGGTAATGAAAGCAATGGATCTTTTTAAGAAATATGGAATAGTCTATGGAACTTCAATTTGTTATACAAGGAACAATATTGAAGCAGTAACGGATCCAAAATTTATAGAGTTCATCGCAAAAAAGGGTGCACGATTCGGCTTCTTTTTCCATTATATGCCGGTTGGAAATAATGCTGTTCCTGAGCTTATGCCTACAGTTGAGCAGAGACGAAAAATGATTGAGCAAATCAGATACTTAAGAAGCGATAAATGTGATATAGGATTTTTCCCAATGGACTTCCAAAATGATGGAGAAGCTGTTGGAGGATGCATTGCAGGCGGAAGAAACTATTTCCACATCAATTCAAGCGGAGATGCAGAGCCTTGCGTATTCATTCACTTTTCTAATACTAATATTCATACACACTCAATACTTGAGATGCTTCAGAGCCCATTGTTCATGGAGTATCACAAGGGACAACCATTTAATCGCAATCATTTAAGACCATGTCCAATGCTGGAAAATCCGCAGCTCCTTAGGAAAATGGTTGAAAGATCCGGAGCGCATGGAACCAACGAGGAATCTGAAGAGGACGTAGAACATCTTTGCGGAAAATGTGATGAGTATGCAAAAGAGTGGGCTCCGGTAGCTGATGAAATCTGGGCACATCAGAAGCATACCAGGAAAAAGTATGAGAATTACATCAAAGAAAAGAGAGAAAATTGGACTTTGGCAACATTTGAAGCTAAGCCGAAAACAGAAAGTGAAGAAGGCATAAAGGGCGCGTGATGCGCGGTTGACCCAAAAAAGAGCCATGCCGACATAGAGCCACGCAAGACTCGAAATTTGCTTTGCAAATTTCTCGTTTACGCGGCGATGAAAAAAATAATGAGCCATGCCGACATGGAGCCACGCAAGATTCGAAATCAGCTGTGCTGATTTCTCATTTACGCGGCGTTCGCCGCATAAATTTAAATAAAAAGAGAACTTAGTCTTTAGATGTGCAAGCACCTCACGGACTAAGTTCTCTTTTTATTTATCTTGCGTGGCTCACTTTGATGCGAAAAAAAGTACCATCCCCACAGGATATACCTGCGAAAACAGTACTCGGCGTGCGCTGCCAGGGTCTCGAACCCTGGACAACCTGATTAAGAGTCAGGTGCTCTACCAACTGAGCTAGCAGCGCATTTATTTGTGTGCCGTTCTTAACGACAAGTGATATATTACTACGTCATAAACATTAATGCAAGTACTTTTTTCAATTTTTTTTAAATTTTTTTAAAAAGTGCGTATTTATGCGGTTTTCAGAGCGCTTTTTTTGTGGTATTGTATTTATGGTAACCCAAAAGATGAAGTTTTTTATGGAGAAATAATGATATTTGATACACATGCTCATTACGATGATGAGCAATTTGATATAGATAGAGAAGAGCTTATTGAAGCTGTTAAGGCAGCGGGTGTTGATCATGTGGTTGACGTGGGAGCAAGTATAGATTCTACAGCAAGGGCTTTAGAGCTTGCTCATAAATACGATTTTATATATGCAGCAGTTGGAGTTCATCCCAGTGAAGTCGAAGAGCTTAATGAAGATAATATTGAGCTTTTAAGAGAATGGAGCACAGATGCCAAGTGTGTTGCCATAGGTGAGATAGGGCTTGATTACCATTGGCCTGATCCTTCACCTGAGCTTCAGAAAAAGTGGTTTAGAAGGCAATTGCAGCTTGCAAGGCAGGAAAGACTTCCTGTGATCATTCATTCAAGGGACGCGGCTGCAGATACTATTGAGATAATGAAGAGTGAGCACGCTGAGGAGATTGGCGGCGTTGTACACTGTTTTTCATATTCAAAAGAAGTTGCTAAGATCTGTGTGGATATGGGTTTTTATATAGGAGTCGGCGGAGTAATAACATTTAAAAATGGCAAGAAATTAAAAGAGGTTGTTGAGCAGACACCTATGGAAAAGATTTTACTTGAAACTGATTGTCCATATCTTTCACCTGAACCTTTCAGGGGAAAGAGGAACAGCTCGTTGAATCTGCCTTATGTTATAGATGCGATAGCAGCTATTAAGGGCATTGAAAAAGAAGAAGTTATCAGACAGACAACCGAGAATGCCAAGCGCATGTATGGTATTTTTGCGGAGGTGTAAATGGCATATTTAGGAAATAGTACAAAGACCAAAGAGGTATTGGCCAAATACAATATGAGTGCCAAAAAGAAGTTTGGTCAGAATTTTTTGATAAATGAAAATGTCCTGGATGGAATAGTTGAGGCAGCAGGTGTTACAAGAGATGACTGTGTTCTGGAGATAGGACCCGGAATCGGAACTCTGACTCAGTATCTTGCAGAGGCAGCAGGAAGGGTTGTTGCTGTTGAGATAGATAAGACACTGATACCTGTTTTGGCAGATACTCTTTCAGAGTATGATAATGTCACTGTCATAAATGAGGATGTACTAAAGGTTGATATAGAGGCTATTGTCAAAGAGTACAATGGAGGCAAGCCTATCAAGGTAGTCGCCAACCTTCCATATTACATTACAACTCCGATCATAATGAAACTCTTTGAAAGTGGAGTTCCTATCGAGAGCGTTACAGTAATGGTTCAAAAAGAGGTTGCAGACAGGATGGTAATGGGGCCTGGAAGCAAGGATTATGGATCGCTTTCACTTGCGGTTGCATATTATGCAAAGGCACAGAACATCATGGATGTTCCTCCGAGTTGCTTTATTCCACAGCCCGGAGTCGGATCTGCAGTTGTCTATCTCAAAAGACACGAGAACAGACCGGTACAGGTAAAAGATGAAAAGTATATGTTCGAGATCATTAGAACAGCCTTCAATCAGCGAAGAAAGACGCTGTCTAATTCTCTTTCAAATAACCCTTCTTTGAGAGTCACAAGAGACCAGGTTCAGGACGCTCTTGTAAAAATGGGGATTGATGAAAAAGCAAGGGGCGAAGTTCTCGCATTATCACAGTTTGCGGAGCTTTCAGATATTTTACAAAGCAGTGGTGCTATGATAAACTAACACTATATATAGTATTTTAGGCACCAAAGAGGTGGATATTTTGGATAAAGTTGAGTACAAGATCAGAGCTGACGAAATAAAAGCTCTGGTGGGGGAAGGCAGATTTGCCGAAGCAGTTAGGATCGCGGACACAATCGACTGGAAAAAGGTCAGAAGCGTGCAGATGCTTTGCATGATAAGCGATCTGTATAAGATAAACAGGCGCTATGAAGAGAGCAGAGATGTTCTCCTTATGGCTTACGATAGACACCCTACAGGAAGGGCTATAGTTTACTCTTTGTGCGAACTTGCTATTAAAATGGGCGAGTTTGTTCAGGCAGTAGAGTATTACAAAGAATTCGTAAGAATAGCTCCAAGGGATACTGGAAGGTATATCCTTCAGTACAAGCTCTATGAGGCACAGGATGTAAGCCTTGAAGAGAGAATAGCTGTTCTTGAAGAGTACAAAAAGCACGACTACAAGGAAAAATGGGTATATGAGCTGGCATACTTGTATCATCGCGTAGGTCTCACAACAGAGTGTATCGAGACCTGTGATGAGATGTTTTTGTGGCTTGGTGATGGCAATTATGTTATGAAGGCCCTTGAACTTAAGGCGCTTCATGAGCCTCTTTCCAAGGAACAGCAGGACAGATATGTCAGATATAAACAGGCCCACGGCGGATATGTTGATAAGAGCGTTGTTATAGACAAGGCTCTTGATCAGGTCGGCAATGATGATCCACGCACTGTTGAGATCAAACAGCCAACCAAAGAAATGCCACCTGTAACAGATGCAGATATTGCAGCATATAATGCTTCTGCACACGAGGATTCTTTTGCAGAAACAAATCAGCCTGCAGAGGAAACATATACATCAGATCTTTCTTCAGACAGTCCTACCAGAGAAATGGATAGGATTGTTTATCCACATATCAGCGAAATAAAAGAGCCATCTGTTGATGTAAGTGCGTATAACACTATGAATCTTCAGGAGGCACTTGCTGAGAATCTAAAGGCAGTCATGAACGACAGCGATCCTGATCAGGAGCTGAATTATACTCCTGTAACAGATCAGGAAACCAGCCCTGTCAGCCCTGTTCAGCCTATAACATCAGAGATTTTTGAAGTAGAAAAAGAATCTGATATGGGAATGCAGGAGATCTTTGCCCAGGCAAAAGCAGAAAAAGATCTTGAGGAGCAGGAAGACAGTGCTATTCCGGAAGAGCCTTCCATGAACATTGAGATAAAGTATGGCGGCAACGGTCCTATTCTTGGAGAAGAAAAAGTAAGCCATACTCCTGTATATGATGAGAAGCCACTGGAAGATGAAGTTCCGGGAGCAGTTATCCATCCTAATGCTGCATATCAGGCACCAAGCCATTTTGATAGTTTCCTTTCACAGGAATACGACGGTCAGATATCGATGGCTGTTGAGCCTGAGCCTGAAGTTGAAAAGCAGATAACAGGTCAGATCAGCATTGATGAATACATGCTCAACTGGGAGAGCTATAAAAAGAGCCAGCAGGAGAAGCAGCTTGAGAGAGTTAAAAAACTTGTAGCTGAGGAGACAGGAGATCTTTTTGCTGACTTCGATGAAAAGACAAAAGTCGGCCTTCAGGAAAAGATGGAGAAGGCAATTGCTGATGCTTTGAAGAGAGAACGTCATGAAAAAGCGTCAGGAAGAGGCGACTGGTCCAAGAATAAAGAAGATATAATCGACAATGCAGTTGACGATGTTATCAAATCCGAGGAACTCGATGAGGCTTCAGATACCAAGGAAGAGGTATTCCTTGATGAGACAGCAGAGCTTGAGAAGATCGTAGAAGAGGATCTTTTAGAGGCAAAAGAAGACCAAAAGCCTGAAGAGAAAAAAGCTAAGGAGCCTGAAAAAGAAGACTCCAAGGAGCTTGATGACGGAGAAGCTGAGGACGTAGAAGAGCCTAAAGAAGAGGAAAAAGAAACCTCAAATAAATCTTCAGAAGAGGAAGATGAAGAAGAGGATGAAGCTCCTGTAGAAGAGAAAGATACAGAAGAAAAAGAAGATTCTGAAGAAGACGAAGAAGATCAGGATGATGAGGAAGAAGAAAAATCACCTGAAAAGTCCAAGGAGTCTGAAGAGCCAAAAGAGCCTCAAAAGAACAAAAAGGCAGATAAGAAAAAAGACAAAAAGAATAAAAAAGCTGAGAACGGCGCAGCTAAGAGACATATTGGAAACAGAGAGATCGAAGAGCGCGTAAGAACAATGACTCCTGAGGAGAAGCAGCTCTTTGGACCATATATCCACCACAAAAAATCAAGACGCCAGATCATCAATGCAATTGACAACATGAGCATGGATGCATTTAGCGGAAATGCTATCGTGACCGGCGAAGAAGGTGCAGGAACAGTTAATCTTGCTAAGGGTCTTATAAAGGCAGTGCAGGCATCTGATTCCAACTTCAGCGGTAAGGTTGCCAAGATAACAGCCAACACTCTCAATAAAAAGAGTGTTGAAAGCATCTTTGATAAACTTGCAAACGGAGCATTGATCATACAAAGAGCAGCGGACCTTGAGCCTGAAACAGTAAACGAACTTCTCAAGGTACTGCAGGAAGAGAATAAGGGCCTTATCATCGTAATGGAAGATACCAAGGAGGATATGAACAGATTCCTTGATAAGAATCCTTCTCTCAAACAGAGCTTCAACGTAAGAGTTGACATAGAAGCTCTCGACGATGATTCACTTGTAGCGTACGCAAGACAGTATGCTCTTGAGAAAGAGTATTCTATCGATAACCTCGGAATTCTGGCTCTTCACACCAGAATTTCAGAGAGACAGACACTTGACCATGAGGTAACTGTTTCTGAGGTAAAAGACATCATTGATGACGCAATTTACTACGCAGAGAAGAGATCAATATCTCATTTTGTAGATGTTATCGTCAACAAGCGCTATGACGAAAACGATATGGTTATTTTAAGAGAAAAAGACTTTATGCATTAAATACTTTAAAAATTTGAGGGGGCTGTTTATGGCAGAAAAAGTATTTATTTCCGAAGCAGATGAGTATCTGTTTGGTCAGGGAACGCATTACGAAATATATGAAAAGCTTGGAGCGCATCCTTCAACGGAAAAGGGGAAAAAGGGATACTTCTTTGCCGTATGGGCGCCCAATGCTGCAGATGTTCATGTAGTTGGCTCTTTTAACAACTGGGATGAGAATGCAAACCGTCTAGAGAGGACAAAGACAGGGAACATATGGACAGGATTTATTCCGGGGGTAGGAATAGGAGAACTGTACAAATACCTTATTACAACCCAGGATGGAAGAAAGCTTTACAAGGCAGATCCATATGCCAATTTTGCAGAGCTTCGTCCGGGCAATGCATCAAGAACTACAGATCTTTCCGGATTTAAGTGGACTGATACGAAGTGGTTTGATAACAATAAGGGAAAAGATATAAATCGTCAGCCTTTATCAATTTATGAGTGCCATATAGGATCATGGATGAAACATCCCGATGGCACAGAAGACGGATTTTATACATACAGACAGTTTGCGGACAGAATTGTCGAGTATTTAAAAGAGATGCAATACACCCACATTGAGCTTATAGGAATTGCAGAACATCCTTTTGATGGCTCATGGGGATATCAGGTTACAGGTTATTATGCACCGACATCCAGGTATGGTGAGCCTAAAGACTTCATGTATCTTGTGAATAAGCTTCATAAGAATAACATTGGTGTAATCCTTGACTGGGTACCAGCGCATTTTGCAACAGATGAGTTTGGTCTTGCCTGCTTTGATGGTCAGTGCATCTACGAGCATCCGGACCCAAGGAAGGGAGAGCATCCTGACTGGGGTACAAAGATATTCAACCTTGAAAAGCCGGAAGTTAAAAACTTCCTTATTGCAAATGCTCTTTTCTGGATAAGGAAATTCCACGTGGATGGTCTTAGAGTGGATGCGGTTGCTTCCATGCTTTACCTTGACTATGGTAAGAAAGATGGTCAGTGGGTTCCAAACAAATATGGCGACAACAAGAACCTTGAGGCGATTGAGTTCTTTAAACACTTTAACAGCGTAGTAAGAGGAACTTATCCACAGGTTCTTACAATAGCAGAAGAATCTACGGCTTGGCCTAAGGTTACAGCTGCGCCTGAAGAGGATGGACTGGGCTTTGCCTTTAAATGGAACATGGGATGGATGCATGATTTCTGCGAATATATGAAGCTTGACCCATATTTCAGGCAGGGCGCACATTATATGATGACCTTCGCCATGAGCTACAACAGCTCTGAGAAATACATTTTACCTCTGTCTCACGATGAGGTTGTTCATTTGAAGTGCTCTATGGTTGAGAAGATGCCGGGCTATCAGGTTGATAAGTACGCCAATCTTCGTGCCGGATACACATTCATGTTTGGACATTCCGGTAAAAAGCTCTTGTTCATGGGACAGGAATTTGGACAGGAGAGAGAATGGAGCGAAAAGAGAGAGCTTGACTGGTTCCTCCTTGAAAATGATCTCAACAGAGGAATGAAGGACTACGTGGGCGAGCTCCTTAAAATGTACAAAAAGTATCCTGCATTATATGAAGTTGATGATGACTGGGGTGGATTTGAGTGGATAAATGCCGATGATAAGGAGCGCAGTACTTACAGCTTCTACAGAAGAGCAATAAATGGTAAGGACAACGTTTTGTTTGTTCTTAACATGACTCCTGTTGAGAGAAAGGGCTTCATGGTTGGAGTTCCATTTGCAGGAACTTATACTCATATATTGGACAGTGCGGAAAAGAAATTTGGCGGATTTGGAAGCAACATTCCAAAGAAGATAGAAGCGGTTGAAGGACTTTGTGATTACAAGGACTACAGTATAACCTTTGATCTGCCGCCATATGGAGCAGAGGTCTTTGTTTTCCAGACTAAGAAAACCAAAAAGAAATCTTAAGATTTTTTTCCTAAGAGCCGAAATAGAAGGTGATGGATGATGTCCATCACCTTTTTTCGTACAAACAAGTTTCCGTAGAAAGGCATATATGAGTTTAACTTTTCAGACTATTAGCGACAAGAGGTCAGCTAATGAACAGATTATCAAAAGCACGGAAGCAGATAATAGGATTTATACAGGATCAAACAGAACAGAGCAGACAAAGGCAAACTCTTTTATGGTTGATCTGGATTCAAGCTTTTTTAGCAGCGATGCATATGCGCAGAGCACAAAAAGCCTTGATGATGTAAAGAATCTGGCACAGAACACGGATGTTCAAAATAAGCATAATTACATGGCTCTTTTATCAAATACCATGTCTGATGAGGACTACGCAGCTGTTCTTGAAGGTGGATTTGATTTTGGAAATCTTAATAGCGCAGAGACTGTAACCATCATGGATAAGATAAAAAGTGTCCTTTTAGAAGCAGGGACAGTTATCGCAGGTTACAACGATGATCTTAGCCTTGATAAGCTTGAGAAGATCACCGGAAACAGGTCTTTTGCAGCAGCTCTTTTAAAGAGTTTTTCAGAAAACGATATTCCAGTTACAACTAAAAATGTTAGTGAAGCAAAGCAGGCATTTGAGCAGATATCTGATATTGAAAAAATAGATGACTCTGCGGTCAAATACCTTGTTCTTAATGGGAAAGAGCCTACCATCAACAATATCTATCTGGCCCAGCATAGTACCAATGGACAAAATGCAAATGGTCGAGGTTTTTATGCCCAGGATTCCTACGGGTATTACGCCAAAAAAGCTGATAACCTTGATCTTGAGCAGGTTCGCCCCCAGATAGAGAAGATAGTTAAGGAAAGCGGCCTTGATGAGAGTGATGAAACTAACATCGAGCAGGCAAAGTGGACTATTGAGCAGGGAATACCTCTTACTAAAGAGAATCTTGAAGCAGTAATTGATATAAAAGAAATAGAGTTTCCTGTGACAACAGAGCTTGGAGCAAAGGCTATAGCAGCAGCTCTTGCTGATGGGAAAGCTGCCAAAGAAGCAAATCTTCATGATCCTGAAAGCTCATCAAAAAAGCTTCTGACCCAGAGATTGCAGCTTGAAGAAAGCAGAATAAAGATGAGTGCTGAGGCAAACTCTAAAATGGCTGATAAGAATTTTGAAATCGACTTAAAGCCGATGGAGAAATTTGTAGAGCTTATAAAGGAAGAGCTAAAGAGCCTGTCAGATGAGTCGGCAGGAAGAATAATAGACGAAAAAACTCAGATCAATGCTGAAAACAAAGAATACATTTTCAGTATGACTATGACCAGGGTAGATATTATAAAACAGGGACCTGTAGATGTGACAGGTGCCATGCTTGATCATATTGAGACAGCAACTCTCTCGGAGATCAGCAGTGTCTCTTTTGACCTTACTCAGAAATTCAGGGCAGCAAGAGAAGGCTATGAAAAGATGGAAACTGCTCCGAGAGCAGATCTTGGAGACAGCATCAAAAAAGCCTTTAGAAATGTTGATGAGATACTTGCGGATCTGGGACAAGAGATCACTGATGAAAACAGAAGGGCAATAAGGATTCTTGGCTACAATTCCCTTGAAATAAATGAAGAGAATTTTGAAAAAGTAAGAGCTTATGATCTCAGACTTAAAGAGACTATGGACAGACTTAAGCCCGGAGCTGTGCTGGATCTTATCCGTAACGGGAAAAATCCGCTTGGAATGACCATAGAAGAGCTGTCAAAAGGTCTTGATCAAAATGAGTTTGGAAATAATAAGAATGACTCAGGAAAAAAATCCGACGAGAAATACTCAAAGTTTTTATATAAGCTTGAAAAGAACAACGGAATAACTAAAGAAGAAAGAAAAACTTTTATAGGAATCTACAGACTATTTCACACCTTGAAGGCAAATGATCACAAGGCAATAGGTGATCTTTTAAAGACAGGAAAAGAGATGACCTTAGGAAATCTTCTTGATGCCACAAGAACTCAGAAGAAGGCAGATCGCGGAATTGATTATACAGTAGACGATGCGTTTGGTGGCCTTGAGAGCATAAATAGCGCTCAAGGAGAAAGAATTGATGAACAGATCAATTCGGCATTTATGTTTTATAAGGCTCATGCCGATATAGTATACGAGAATCTTGAACCTGAAAAACTTAAGGCAGCAGATCCTAAAAAGAATACTCTTTTGACACAGCTCTCCCAAAAGCTAAGTGAAAGCGACATCGATGAGGAACTTGAGAAGGCGTATACAAAAGAAAATCTAAGGCATATCAGAGAAGTTGGCGCCTCAAAAGAAGCCGGGGAAGCTATAGATGAAATGGAAACTGAGCAGGTTGAGTTAAACTTCAACAACCTGGAAGCCATGATCGAAAACAAGAGAGAGCGAAAAAGAGGAAAGCTTTGGGATAAAGCCTCGGAAATTGATGGCTCTATCAAGAAGGACGAAGAAGATCTTTTGACACTTCTTGATGAAGATAATTACGAAGATTCTTACAGACAAAAGCTGGATCAGATTTCAGAAAAACTGACAGAGGCTTTGATGAGCACAGAAGATAGCTACATCGATGTGAAAGCTATCACGCTCATGCAGAAACAGATTTCAGTTATGAAAAAAGCATCGGGTAATGCTGATTTCGATGTTCCTGTGGAAATAGAAGGAACCAGCGTTTCGATGCATGTCACCTTAAAAAGCGATGACACTTTAAAAACAAGGATGGACGCAAGTATTCAGACCTATGAGTATGGGCTTTTAACAGCCAGTCTATACGAAGAAGGTGGATCAATAAAAGGAATGATCACCACTTCCATGTCGGAAAGCCACGAAGAGTCTGAATATCTTGTAGGTGTAAAAGAGAAGCTGTGCAGGAAACTTTCAGAAAAGATAAAGGATCTGGGTGTAGACCAAAATCAGATAGGAATCCTTTATGGAGTGAAGGTGCCTCAAATTAGCAGCACGATTGATGCAAAGGCCATGGACGGCGAAAGAAAAATTACAAATACAGGTACATTACTTAGAATGGCAAAAGCATTTATTGAAGCTCTTTGATAAGAGCCAGGTACGTGCAGAAATGAGGTAAAAATGAAAGTTAACTACAACGTATCAGCTATGATCGCGAATAATTCACTTCAGAAAAACGACAAACTTCTCTCTGAATCTCTAGAGAGATTATCAAGTGGTCTTAAGATTGCAAATGCCAAAGATAATCCATCAGGCCTTGCAATGTCCAGAAGAATGAATTCCCAGATAGAAGGACTTGGAGTAGCAAACGCTTCTTCAAATGATGCGATCTCAATTGTCCAGGTTGCAGATGGAACGCTATCTGAGATTCATGAAGTTCTTCAGAGAATGAATCAACTTGCTGTTCAGGCAAGTAATGGAACCCTTACGGATTCTGATCGTCAGACTATTCAGGCTGAAGTAACTCTTTTGAAAGAAGAGATTGAAAGAATGGCTAACACAACTCAGTTCAATGGCCAAAGTATTCTTGATGGCTCTTTTGACCTGAAAGGATATGTAACCGATCAGGATGGAAAGACCAATCCAAACATTAAAGTAAGCACATACTCTGACAACATGGATCAGGGCTCTTATCTGATAACCGGTCTAAATGTCAGCTATATCAATCTTGTTGGTACAACCGGAGTTGATAAAAAAGGAATCTTCTGCGAAGAAGAAGTTTTAAAAGAGATTAAGATATATAAAGACGGCGAAGAGTATATGACAAACAATATGCTTGTTTCAATCCAGGAGGACGTTCTTACATTGTCGGACAGCACAGGAAAAAAGCTCTCAATTCAGATTGATGAGCCATACGCCGGTGACCTCAATGTGGAACTTACAACAACGGGAGCCATGACAATGCAGGTTGGCGCAAACGAGGGTCAGACCCTTGACATAAGAATAAATAAGATTTCCCTCACGACCCTTGGACTTTATAACCTTGATCTTGCCAATGAGGCTGGTGCAAGAGAGGGAATTGACAGCATCAAGAATGCTATTTCAGAGATCAGTGCAATTCGAAGCAGACTTGGTGCTTATCAGAACAGGCTTGAACATACCGTAAGTGGACTCGACATAACAGTTGAGAATATGACTGCAGCTTATTCGAGGATCATGGACGTAGATATGGCAGAGGAAATGACTGTTTATTCAACTCAGCAGGTTCTTTCACAGGCAGGAACATCTATGATGGCACAGGCCAATGAGAGACCATCACAGGTGTTACAGCTTCTGCAGTAACCCGTAAACGCTGACTTGTAATGAATCGAGGTGCCACATGACTCAGGAGAAAAAACAGGAATTCACATTAAAAATAACTCAGGCCAACAAAACCCAGATGATAACTATTCTTTACGAGATGATCATTGACTATCTCAACGATGCGATGGATGAGATAAGCGTCGGACAGAAATCTGATGGTGAAAAGAGCTTATTAAAAGCTCAGAACTGTTTGGATGAATTAATACGTTCAGTAAATCTGTACACAGATTTGGGAAAAATGCTCCATAAAATTTACATTTTTTCGAAAAAAGAATTAATTGTTTCCGGAGCAAATCATAGTCTTCATAGAATTTGGAGAGTGAAGAAAAATATCAAAGCTCTTCACGAAGCCTACAGGGAGCTGGAAAAAAATGATAACAGTGAACCTATGATGAACAACACTCAGAAAGTCTATGCAGGCCTCACATACGGAAAACACAGCTTAAACGAAGATGTTACAGCACTTTCCATGAACAGAGGCTATGTAGTTTGAATTAATTTATGCAAAGTGACGATTCAGAAAAAGGGGGTTTACAACAAAACTCAAATTTGATAAATTCTATACTCGCGAGCTCGAAGAAAAACAGAAAGGAGTGAGCTTATATAGATACGGTTTTGTTGACCCTCTTGTCTGGAGCGGTATTTACCGATCTTTACAAAGACAAGATTTATAATCTCTGGTTGATTCCCGGATTACTTGTTGGAATCATCACAGCAGCCTTGGGCGGGCTGGAATCTCTACTGGCTGCAATGACAGCAATCGCTTTTTCGTTTGTTATCTTGCTTCCTGTATATCTTTTTAAAGGCATTGCCGCAGGAGACGTTAAGTTATTCATGACGGCAGCATCCTTTATGTCAGTGCAGGACACATTTTCCTGCATCATTCTATCATTCCTGATAGCTGGTATTATTTCACTTTTTATTTTGATCTTTAAAAGAAACAAAAAAAGAACGATACACTTTGCGGTACCGGTGCTTATTAGTGCATTGTTTATTATTGGAGGTACATTATGACAAGGCCACTGCTAACGCTCTGTGATCTTGATGAGACCTATTGCGGAAGGCTTTATGAGTATTTAAAAGAAAACTTAAAACTAAAATTTAAAATTGAAGCATTTACGTCTGTGGATATTTTGGTGGACTTCGCAAGGAAAAATACGGCGTCGCTCCTGATCGTGTCTGAGTCAGCGCTTATGGAACTTAGGAAAATAGCGGGAACAGAGCACTTTAAAAATATACTGATCCTTGATGAAGACTTTGTAGGTGTAAAAGAGGACGAAAGCTCTTTTGGCGAACAGAACATAGCCCATACGACCAAGTACCAAAAGGCTGGAAAGATTGTTGATACGATAGTTGATTTCTGTGCGGAAAAGGCAGAATCCTTTGATGGCCTGACTGCAGGCTTTAACAGCGATAAAGGAAAAGTAATCGGTCTTTTTTCACCAATATCTAAATGTGGACAGACATCTTTAACTCTGAAAATGGGAGAAATTCTCTCGTCTTATGGAAGAACGATCATGCTTAGTTTTGACAGCTTCTCATCTCTTCCCAAAATCCTGAATGTTGAATCTGATGGAAGTATCACCGATCTTATGTATTATTCAGAAGGTGATAAAAACAAGTTTTGTATTTATCTTGAAAAAATAAAAAAGACAGTCGGAAATCTTGATGTTATCATGCCGGCAAGAACTGCAATGCAGATCAGAGATATTAGTGCCGAATCACTAAAGATGCTCATAGATCTTTTGGTTCATGAGGCAGGATATGAATATGTACTGCTTGATCTGTCTGAATATCCTGAAGGATTCTTTGATATCTTAAAGCTCTGCGACAAGCTGTTTACCATTACAAGGCAGACAGGTGCTGATGCCTACAGAATTGAGATGTATGAAGATGTACTCAGGCAAAATGGATATGAAGATATTTTTGCTTCAACCATAAAGATCAGTCTTCCAGACGTAAAAGATACTGCTTCTTTTTCCCGATTTACCTGTGACCTTCTAAAGAAGGAGGAAATAATCAGTGGCAAAGCAGGCTGATGAGCTAAAACTTCGGGTCAGGCAAAGAGTAATCGAAGACATGGATTTTTCCAAAGACATTTCCGATGATGAGATGCTGGAGCTTATCGATAAGGCCCTATTTGATGAAATAAGGCACTTATCTATTTCCACCAATCAAAGAAAACAAGTAAGAATGCAGGTCTTTTACTCTATAAGAAAGTTGGACGCTCTTCAGGAGCTGCTTGATGACCCTGATATCACGGAAATCATGGTAAATGGCACAGACAATATTTTTGTTGAAAAAAATGGCTCAATATTTAAGAGCGAAAGCCGCTTTGAGTCAGAGGAAAAACTGCAGGATGTTGTCCAGCAGATTGTTGCCTCCTGCAACAGAGTAGTCAATGAAGCATCGCCTATAGTAGATGCAAGGATTTCCGGGTCACGTATCAATGTGGTTCTCAATCCTATAGCCTTAAACGGGCCAATCATAACTATAAGGCGATTTCCGGAGAATCCCTTTTCCATGGATGATCTGATAAATCTTGGAGCTTTGTCTGAATATCTTAAGGAATACCTCAAAGTCCTGGTAAAGGCGGGGTATAACATCTTCATCTCAGGTGGAACCGGGTCAGGAAAAACAACCTTTTTGAATGCACTTTCCAATTTTATCCCTAAGGATCTAAGACTTATAACTATCGAGGATAATGCAGAGCTGCAGATAAGGCAGGTTCCCAATCTGGTTCAGCTTGAAGCCAGAAATGCCAATGTTGAGGGCTGCAAAGAGATAACTATCAGGGATCTTATCAAGTCCTCCCTCCGAATGCGCCCCGACTGGATAGTAGTGGGCGAAGTCAGAGGAGAGGAGACAGTTGATATGCTGCAGGCTATGAATACCGGCCACATGTCAATGTCAACAGGTCATGCCAACAGCGCAGGTGACATGCTTTCAAGACTGGAGACCATGGTCCTTATGGGAATGGAAATCCCCCTATCTGCAGTCAGAGGTCAGATAGCTTCTGGAATTGACATTATTGTACATCTTGGAAGGCTGAGGGACAGATCAAGGAAACTGCTGGAAATATGTGAGCTTGAAAAAGAGTTGGATCCTTTAACCGGGAAAATATGTGTAAACCAATTGTTCAGGTTTGAGGAAAACGATGTGGATAAAGAGGGGAGAATAGTAGGATCATGGAGGAAAACCGGTGAACTTAAGAATACTGAAAAGCTCGTGGCAGCAGGTTTTAAACTACCGTCCCAATATCAGTGACATCCCTATTGCACTTCAGGGAATAGGAGTGGTAGTACTTTTCGGAAAAGTTTTCTATGACTCATATGTGGCGATGGCCATATTGTCGCCCCTTTCTCTTTTTTGGTTCTTTTACCAGAAAAAAATCTTAAAGAGACGAGCCTGCAGACTTTTAGGAATCCAGTTTAAAGACGCGATAGCCTCAGTCCTTACAAATCTTAAGGCGGGTTATTCCGTTGAAAATGCCTTTAAAGAGGCTACAAGAGACATAGAACTTCTATACGGGAAAAAGAGTCTGATATGTGATGATCTTCACAGAATTCTCAAAGGACTAAAAAACAATATTCCACTTGAAAAACTTCTGTATAACTTTGGCGTTGAAAGCGAAAACAAAGATATTTTGGAGTTTGCGATCGTCTTTTCTGTTGCCAAAAGAACCGGTGGAAACCTGACAGAAATTATAAGCAGGACGATTTCTGTAATATCAAGAAAGATAGAAGTAGAAAAGGAAATCGAGGTCCTGGTAAGTGCTAAGAGAATGGAAGCAAGAATAATGAATGGTGTGCCATTTTTCATTATTTTTTATATAGGTCTGACCAGCAAAGGCTTCTTTGATCCTTTGTATCATAACCTGTTTGGAATTGTTCTTATGACAATCTGTATGCTCGTGTATCTTGCGGCATATCTATTATCTGAAAAGATCATAAATATCGTAGTTTAACTATACCCAAAGCAAGGAAGAAAAGATGATTGTTTTATATTTTATACCGCCGATAGTTCTTTTTGTCTTATGGATCAAGGCAAAAGATATGACTCTGCCGTCAGGAATAAATGAAGAAGGTATAAGCAGAGAATTTCTTAAGATAGCTCTTTTTATCTATGAAAAGACTGGTAGAAAAAGGAGGCCCATTGAAGAAGGGAAAATCAGAGGGTATCTCTTGGCCCTAAACAACAGAAAAGACATAGAACAAATGGAGACAGAGTATTTCATACGAAAGATCTCTATTGTTTTGGCGATGATGCTTGCCGGAAGTTTTTTGGCGGCAGCAATGTTCATAAGTAGCAGAAATAGTAAGTATCTGGAAAATGGAAGCATTATTTACAGAAAAAACTATGGGGAAGGTGAGTTTGAGGCCAGTCTTTTGGCCCAAAATGAAACCGGGGAGGAAATTGGTGAATATGATTTCCTTGTAAATGAGAGACTTTATTCAGCCGAGGAAGCAAATGAGCTCTTTGAAAGAGCAAGTAAAGAGGCTGAACAACTAATACTAAAAGATAATCCAACGTTTGATGAGATAAGAGATGACATAAATTTAATAGATAGCGTTCCTGGATATCCATTTTTGATTTCGTGGAAACTTGATAACTTTGAACTCATGCATTCTGACGGAAGTCTTGAGACGGACAAGATTCCCGCCGAGGGTGCACTGGTTAATGTAACGGCGATTTACAAGTATAACGAACAGACATGGCAGCAGGAATTTGTAATGCGTTTGCTTCCAAAAGCTCTTTCGCCTAAGGAGAGAATAGCCAAAAATCTGGGAGATCTGCTAAAAGAAGCAGACGGGAAGACTACTTATGATGAAAAAATACAGCTCCCAACAGACCTTGAAGGAGAAAAGATCATCTGGTCAGAGCAGGTTGAGGATAACAGTATCCTCATACTGGCGCTGGCAATTATAGGTGCCTGCCTGTGCTACATGGTAAAAGATAAAGAACTAAAGGCAGAAATGGAAAAAAGAAACCTGCAGATGCTGACGGACTATCCACAGCTGGTGTCTGAGCTTGTTCTTTACCTTGGAGCAGGAATGACAGTCAGAAATATTTTTGAAAAGCTTGGGAAAAACTACATTAAAGAAAGAGAAAAAGGTGAAGAAAAGCGCTTTGTCTACGAAGAGCTGGTGAGAACCTGCAGAGAGCTGGCAAGTGGAATATCTGAAGCAGAAGCCTATGAAAGGTTTGGCGCAAGGTGCGCAAGTCAGCAATACTCAAGACTCTCCACACTTCTTTCACAGAACTTAAGAAAGGGTAATGGAGAACTATTAAAAGTTCTTAATGAAGAATCAAAGAACGCTTTCAATGAAAAAATGGATACAGTCAGGAAACTTGGTGAAGAAGCGGGAACTAAGCTGCTTCTTCCCATGATACTTATGCTTCTTGTGGTCATGGTGATGATCATGATACCGGCATACATGGCATTTTAAGTAATAGCAGATTCTGCTTTTACAAATATAGCGCAGAGCGCAAAAGGAGGAAAAATGAATAAATTAGTAAAAAAGACAAAAGCAATCGGAGAAGGGATCATGACAGGAATTAAAAATTTTTGGAATGATGAATCCGGAATGGGAACAGTAGAAGTCATACTGATAATCGTTGTTCTGATCGGCCTGGTAATCGTGTTCAAGGAGCAGATTTCAGGTATTGTCGAAGATGTCTTTAAAACTATCAGACAGGAAACCCGTGCGGTTACAAACTAAAGGGTATCTCACCGTCTATCTATCCCTTTCTATCACAATAATACTTTCTCTGGTCCTGGCTTTATATGAAGGAGCCAGGATTGGAGCAGTAAAAATGAAGACAGAATGCGTGGCAGACATCTCCATGAATTCTGTTCTTTCAGAATACAGCAGGCAACTTTATGAGCAGTATGGCCTTTTAATGGTAGATACTTCTTATGGAACGGGAAGTCACTCTATTGTAAATACAGAGGAACATCTTAGAAACTATGTCCAAAAAAATCTCGAGCTATCGCTTCAGGGCAAAGCCCTTGGGCGAAACACCATGCTTGGAATGTACTGCAAGGATGCTAAGATTACCGGCAGCTCTTTTGCCACAGATAATGAAGGCGCAGTGCTGAACCGACAGATCCTTGCCTATATGGGTGCAGACGTGATCGGGAGTCTTGTTACAGATGTTGAGGAGAATGTCAGGAGCCTTAAGGAATCCGGATTTGACACGACGGATGTAGATGAGATGGCAAGAGAAAATCAGGAGCAGATAGATGCGGTTGAACTTCCAACTATTATTAATGAAGAGGGCGAAGAGGAACAGATAAGCCTTGGAAACCCTGCAGATACAGTTAATTCTCAAAGAGGGATTGGTGCTTTAAGTCTGGCAATTCCCGACAAATCCCGCATATCAGATGCGTCAGTGAATCTTTCTGAATATGTATCCCACAGAGAAAAGAATAAAGGCACAGGTCTTGATGATGAGCTTGATATGTCACTCTCCAAAAGAGCTCTTATCGAGCAGTACTACTATGAAAAGTGCGGATATTTCGGCGCTGAGATGGACAAATCTCTCTTGAAATATCAGATGGAGTATCTGGCTTATGGCGAGAGCAGTGACTACGCCAATCTTGAACAGGTAGCAAAGACGCTTCTTTTCTGGAGGCAGGCATCAAACATGCTTTACCTTTTTAACTGCAGGCCCAAAGTCGATGCGGCAGATCTTATGGCATCTCTTTTGACCGCAGTGATGATGGTTCCGGAGTTAAAAGAACTGGTGAAATATTCAATACTTTTTGCATGGACCTTTGCGGAGAGTGTTTCGGACCTCCGAATCCTGTTCAGTGGAGGAAGGGTCCCTTTGATGAAAAGCGATGACACCTGGCGACTGGGCATTGAAGCCATGTTCTCTTTCAGGGACAGCGATGGTGGTGATTGCGGTGAAGGGCTGTATTACAGGGACTATCTAAGGATGATAGTTTTTATGACTGATTTTGATAAAAAGACACAGAGGCTAATGGACATCATGGAGATGGACATAAGGAAAACTGCAGGAAATGCAGATTTTAGAATAGATCACTGTCTTGACTGTTTTAGGGCAGAGATTGAAATAGGAACAAGTTATGGTTATGGAGCAACAATCGAAAGAGTGTATGGTTATGAGGAGTGAGACACCAAAAATAGGAGCAGCTAAAGGCACTTCTTATACAAAAAATAAAAGGATAATTCAGTCGCTTCTCCAGGTGATCAGAAAAGAAGTGTCTCTAACTGCTTCTATGACCCTTGAAGCCTCCATAGCACTTCCCCTATTTTTGTTCTTCTTTGCAAACATCCTTATGCTCTTTAACATCATCAAGATCCAGTGCGATGTAGAAGCAGCTTTGCACCAGACTGGGAGTGAAATGATGCTTCTTGCTTTTGATGAAAAGAGTGCAGAAGAAGTGGTCGGCGTAGAAAACTCCGCCCTTTCCACAGCTGTCGGAGCTGTATCCACACTATATGCCAAAAATAATGTGGAAAACTACCTTGGAGAAGAACTCAAAAAGGGGATTGTTTCGGGAGGAGAACTTAGCTTTTTGTCCTCTCAGATTCTCTTAGGAAATGACTACATAGATATTGTAGCGGCCTACAAGGTAAAGCCTATGATCCCAATTGTGGGCTTTAGAGAGTTTCCGGTGGAAGGAAGATTTTTTGGCCATGCCTGGACGGGATATGACCTTGAAGGTGGGGGCTATAAAGAAGCCTCTGAAGAAGAAATGGTCTATGTTACCGAGCATGGAGAAGTCTATCACAGGGACATAAACTGTAAATATCTGAAAACAAGCACCAGAAGCATTTCATATAACGAACTGGGGAAATCAAGAAATAATGATGGCTCAAAATACTACCCCTGCGAATACTGCGGGCAGCAGGTGCATGGCGGAAACGTGTTCATAACTGACTATGGAAACAGATATCACAGCAAGGTCGACTGCCCGGGGCTTAAAAGAAAGATATATACAATACCAATCTCTGAAGTAGGAGGAAGGCACTCCTGCAGTGGATGCGGAGGATAATATGGAAATATTTTTTAATATAACTCAGCTATTTTTACTGATGCTATCGGCTTTTTCTGATATTCGGAAAAAGGAGATATCTCTATGGCTAGTCATCAGCATGGCTTTTTTATCGCTTTCTGATGGAGCAATAGCTTTATTTAACGGGAAAAGAACTATTGAGGACCTGGCAATATGCCTTATTCCGGGAGCTGTAATGATGCTTTTGGCTCTTTTTAGCCGTCAAAGCATGGGCTACGGAGATGGGCTGATAGTCCTGGCCATAGGCATGACCTTTGGGATCAGTAAGCTTTTTGTGGGAATAGCGATAGCTCTTTTTGCAAGTGGGATTATGTCAATCCTCCTTATAACAATAAGAAAGGCAAAAAGAAATGACACATTCCCCTTTGTACCATTTATATTTGCAGGAATGGTGGTGAGTATGTTTGCGTAGATTAAAAGGGTATATGACCTTGGAGGCCTCACTTATTGTGCCCATGGTTATATGCGTTTTCGTGATCATAATATCTTTTGCCTACTATTTATATGGAAGGTGCATATTGTCACAGGATGCGTATATTCTGGCATTCAGAACAAGCATCGCCGATTCAAAAGAGTATCCAAAGGTAGATGAGAAGCTTGGAAATAAGTATTTTGGGAGTACTAAGCCTGTTATAAAGACAGAGGTAAATGGAAATGAAGTGATTGTTAGGGGATATGCGAATGTTAGGACGCGTGCCATGGGCAACTTTTTCCTGAAGCCAAAGACCGGTTGGGATTACATGGCAGCAGGCAGAGCCAAAGACCTGGACTGCATCAGGCATATCAGAAAGATAAAGAGATACAAAGATCTTGGGGAAGGACTTTTGGAATAGGAGAAGAAATGGAATTTAAATTTTACAGAGATCTAAAGCATAGCTACATGGTCTGCAACTGCGATAACGATGAAGAAAATAAAGATGCAAAATATCAGCTGAAAATCCTTGAAAGCGGAAGAGTAAAAAGGCTTCTAAAGTGCAATATACGAGCAATCAATCAGGAAAACTTCTTATATTATGACATTACTTCAATGATAAATATTGCAGACAGATTTTCTGCTAAAGGCCTTGGTAAAGACCAGCTTTTAAAGCTCCTCTCCGACATGAAGGAAATGATGGAGAATCTCTCAGAATTTCTCATGGGTGAAGAGGGGATAGTTCTGGATACAAAAAATGTTTTCGTAAATCTCTCATCAGGCGAGTACAGTTTTATGTATTACCCCTATCTTAAGGAACAAAAGAGCTTTGAGGAATTTGCTGAGCAGCTTCTTGATATTGTGGATCATGACGACGAGGGCGCTGTTGATATGATCTATGAGCTGTGCGATAAAGCGCATATAAAAGAGATGCTCTTTTTGGATGTTCTTGAAGATGTTCTTGGGAAGAATGTTGAGGAAAAAGAGCAAAAGCCGGTTGAGGAGGACTTCTACGCAGAGGATGAGTATAGCTTTGATGAGCCTGAGGATGAACCTGTGGAAGAGAGCAGAATGGAGCGCTCAAAAAGGAAGCTTAGTGGAAAAGTTCAAATTCTTTTCTTTTTCATGTTCATAGCTGTTATTGCAGGAATAATGTATGTGAGAATGAACTATATACTAACTAAGGAAGAGAATCTTTTGTCTATAGGCATCATGCTTATATCAGGAATTACGGGAGCAGTGGCACTTATTGGCGGGATTAAGACCATGAATGAGGCCGGAACTTTAAAAGAAAGCAAAACCACTGAAGAAATTGATGATGACGACTCTTATGAAGATTTCGAGGATTATGAGGATGAAAACTACGAAGCCTACAAATCTCCAGTCAGAGTAACTTCGTCTTTTTCCAGCGAGATGACATCCGGGTCTCACAATGACTACTGCGACGCAGAGACAGTAGTTCTTACAGATAATGAAGAAAAAGAGATGACTCTATACAGCACAAACCTTGATAAGACCATACGCATAGCACTTGATAAGCTTCCTATAACTATTGGAAAGATGGAGGGCTGCGTTGACAGGATAATCCCTGACAGCAGTATTTCAAGGCTGCATTGCAGGATAGTAAAGGATCAGAATGGAATCGCTCTGATCGACCTTGGATCTACGAATGGTTCGTTCGTTAACGGCCTTAAAATTTCGGCTCAGAAAAAGACCTATATTGATGAAGGGGACGAAGTTAAATTGGGCAGAATATGTTTTGACCTTCGATAAATGTGATATACTATCTTTAACTGGTTGGAGGGGTATTCATGAAGATTAATATCTATTACGGTGGAAGAGGAATCATCGATGATCCCACCTTATGCGTTATCTCGCAGATCACAGCAGTTTTACAGGAATTAAATGTTAAGGTACAGCAGTACAATCTCTATGAGCAGAGAAACGGCATTACTGCTTTGCCCAACACCTTGAAGGATGCGGATGGAGTAATTCTTGCATCTACAGTTGAATGGTTCGGTGTTGGCGGATACATGATGCAGTTTTTGGATGCCTGCTGGCTCTATGGCGACAAAGAGAAGATAAAGCAGATATACATGGCACCGGTTGTCATGTCTACAACCCATGGAGAACGCGAAGGCATGATGAGTCTTGCGGCTGCCTGGGAGATGCTTGGGGGACTTCCATGTGAGGGAATATGCGGATACATCGCTGATACAACAAAGCTGGAGAACAGCCCTGAGTATACCAAGATAATAGACAAAAAAGCTGAAAACATTTACAGGACCATAAATCAAAAGATGCCTGTTTTCCCTGCCAGCAATCAGGCGGTTATCAATAAAGTTGCAATCGCCAACAGCATTGATCTCACACCTCAGGAATCTGAGCAGCTTTCGGAATATGCATCAGATGATAAATATGTAAAGAAACAAAAAGAAGATCTTCAGGAACTTGCAAGCATCTTCAGGGATAAGATGGGGCAGGACGGCGCAGCATCAGGTAATCCCGAGGAATATGCGAAAGTTCTTTTAAAGAAGTTTACTCCTGTGGCAGGTATAAATGCCAAGTACAGAATAAACTTCATTGATGGAGGAAAACTTAAACCCATCATTATCGATATAAACAATTCAAAGTGCAGCTGCCGTGTGGCTGAAGAGGAAGGGTGCGACGTGGTTATTTCCACAGACCAGAAAATTTTCGAAGAAATCCTTGATGGTCATATGACATTCCAAAGAGCCTTTATGGCCGGAAGCATAAAGATGAAGGGAGATTTTAAACTCCTTAGAAGCATGGATCAACTCTTTGAACTTATGGAAACAATAGGCTGATAATTTTTGGTGACATATATGCAGGAAGAAGAATTCTGGGAAAGACAGAAACAAATCTATAAACATGCTTACATTAGTATTGCCATATTTCTTTTGAATGTGATCATATTTATTATGAGTCAGCACTTTGCCAAATGGATGTATGCTGACGGCGCCATGGTAACTGAGAGAATACTGGGCGAAGGAGAGTTTTACAGGATTTTCACGGCCATGTTTCTCCATGCAGATATCGACCATATCTGTAACAATATGGCTATTTTAATCCTTGTTGGAGCAGTTGTTGAGAATTACACAGGGCATATATATTATGTAGTTCTTTATCTGCTATCGGGATTCTTTGGTAACATCCTCTCCATGGCCTATGAGGTCAGAAATAATCTTACATGGTTTTCTATTGGAGCAAGCGGTGCTATCATGGGAATCGTAGGTTTTTTATCTGCCTGGATCATAGCCAACAGAAAGACCTTTCTCAAAAACAGAGGAACTGCTGTAAGAATGCTGTTTTTATTGGTGTTTGTAGTTGAAGCATGCTTTTTTCAAAAAGGGGCAAATACACCGGCGCATCTTGGAGGATTCCTGACAGGATTTGTGCTGGGAGTTATTAATATAGTAGTATTTAGCAATAATAAAGTTATGGAGGGCTTGGCATAATGGACGGATGTATTTTTTGTAAAATTGCAAATGGAGAGATTCCATCAAACACAATATATGAGGATAACGATTTCAGAGTAATTTTGGACAACGGCCCTGCCACAAAGGGACACGCATTGGTCCTTCCTAAGGAGCACTACGCAGATCTTTTTGAGATCCCTGAAGAAAAGGCAGCAGGAGCAATTAAAGTTGCTAAAAAAGTAGCAGGTCTTATGAAAGAGAAACTTGCATGCGATGGACTTAATCTTGTGCAGAACAACGGACCTGTAGCAGGTCAGACTGTTATGCATTTTCATCTTCACGTAATTCCAAGATATGAAAATGACGGACAAAAGATTCTTTGGAATCCTACAAGTCCTTCAGCAGAAGAGCTTGTTCAGATAAAAGATACAATTATTGGCTGATATTACATTAAGTAGATTCACACATTGTGGGTCTACTTATTTTTCTATAAACCATATATTCTAAAGTGCCATTAAGTTATAGGATCAAGAAATATATGGCAAAATATAAAAATAATACACAAGGGGTATAAATGCGCGAGATCAACGTTTCAGAAATAACACAGGTAGTAAAAGATATGTGTATCAGTGCTAACTACAAGCTTTCACCTGATATGCAGAGAGCTCTTGATAAAGCAAAGAATGAAGAAGAATCAGAACTTGGGAAAAAGATTTTTGCTCAGCTTCAGGAAAATCTTGAGATTGCAGAAAACGACCAGATTCCAATATGCCAGGATACAGGAATGGCCGTGTTCTTTTTTAAGGTTGGACAGGATGTACATTTCGTGGGCGGAAATTTAAACGATGCCATAAATGAAGGCGTTCGTCAGGGATATACAGAAGGTTATCTTAGAAAGTCAGTTGTGGGAGATCCGCTACTAAGAGAGAACACAAAAGATAATACACCTGCTGTCGTTCATTATGATATAGTGCCTGGTGATAAGGTTACTATCACCTGCGCTCCTAAAGGATTTGGTTCAGAGAATATGAGCCGTGTATTCATGCTTAAGCCCGCTGATGGCGAAGAAGGCGTCAAGGCAGCAGTTGTACAGGCTGTAAAAGATGCGGGACCAAACGCCTGCCCTCCTATGGTAGTGGGAGTTGGAATCGGTGGAACCTTTGAGAAATGTGCAGAGATGGCAAAAGAGGCACTTACAAGACCTGTTGGAGAACATTCTGAGATAGAATACGTTTGTGAAATGGAAAAAGAGATCCTCGAAATGATCAATTCGACAGGTATTGGCCCGGCCGGTCTTGGCGGGAAAATAACAGCTCTTGCAGTAAACATCAATACCTACGCAACTCATATTGCAGGACTTCCCGTAGCAGTTAATATATGCTGTCATGTGAACAGGCATGTGACGAAGACACTGTAATAATGAATATTAACCAAAGCATTGTGGATAAACAAAAGTAATTACACATTGAATGTGGACAACAAGCTTTTATAAATGAAGCGGCAAAAATACATAATTGAAAGAGTATGGAAGACAACAATATGGATATAGAAATTCAGGCTCCCGTAGATAAGAATAAAATGAAGGAACTTAAGGCAGGTGATATGGTTTATATTACAGGAACCATATACACAGCAAGAGATGCAGCCCATAAGCGAATGTCTGAAGCGCTTGCCAAAGGAGAACCACTCCCGATTGATATGGAAGGAAACCTCATATACTATATGGGACCATCACCTGCAAGAGAAGGACGCCCAATAGGGTCCGCTGGCCCCACAACTGCAAGCCGAATGGACAAATATGCTCCGGCATTACTTGACCTTGGTCTCGGCGGAATGATCGGAAAAGGCAAAAGATCAAAAGAAGTAATAGATGCCATGATAAGAAATGACGCAGTGTACTTTGCAGCTATTGGCGGAGCGGGAGCTCTTTTGTCCAAAGCTATCGTAGAGTCAGAAGTAATTGCCTATGATGACCTTGGCACCGAAGCTATCAGAAAGCTTAAAGTTGAGAGATTTCCTGCAATTGTAGTAATTGATTCCAAAGGGAACAATCTCTATGAGAAAAACTAATAAAAATGCAAGCAGGGTGTAGATATTAAATTGAAGTAATAGTTTTTTACATATAGAAGGTAATCCTAAATGAAGTCGAGAGAAGAAGTTATTCAATATGGTCTGTCTTTTCCTGATACATATAAGGAAGCACCGTTTAGAGAGCAAAATTGGCAGCTTGTCAGAGTAAAGGGTAGTAAGAAAGCCTTTTTATGGACATATGAAAAAGATGGATATATAAATATCAACATAAAAGTTGATCCTGACTGGCGGGATCTGTGGCGTAAGGCGTATGATTCTGTCATTCCCGCATACCATCAGAATAAAGAGCACTGGAATACGGTAATACTTGATGGCACTATCCCAGATGAAGAAATAAAGAAAATGATAGGGCACAGCTATGATCTTATTACAGACTCTCCTACAAAAAGGATATATGAAGCTGTGAAAAGAATTCCAAAAGGTCATGTTGCTACATATGGACAGGTTGCAGAAATGGCGGGAAATAAGAGAATGTGCAGAGCTGTTGGTAATGCCTTGCATAACAACCCGGACCCTGATAACATACCATGCTTTAGAGTGGTTAATTCACAGGGAAAGCTCGCGGGCAATTTTGCTTTTGGAGAAGGTGTGCAGGAGAGTCTTCTTTTAAAAGAAGGTGTTGAAGTTATAAATGGAAAAGTTGATTTAAAGAAATATGGTATATAATAAATAGTGAGAAAACAATTGACAAAGCCTTTGGGTCTTTGTATAATTACATTTGCGTCTTGGTTATTAGACATAGACGCATGAATTTAAAACCATATATTGGTAGAGGGATTCAGGCATGGAGAAATACTCAAGTGGCTGAAGAGGCGCCCCTGCTAAGGGTGTAGACCGTTCGCGCGGTGCGCGGGTTCAAATCCCGCTTTCTCCGTTAAAAATAGCTCGCAGTTATGCGAGCTTTTTTGTTGCACAAGACCGGCAAGCGAATGGATGCTTGCATACAAATTCATTTGCCAGTCTTTTTAATCATTTTTTCCCCATTTGATACGGTAGTATATAAGTTCTGTCAGGCAGCAGGTAACCCAGCCTACGGGATATCCGAGGCCAACAAGAAGTGGTGTATTGTCTATATACCTGGTTACTACAAAGAGGTATATCTGCCTGATTACAACAAAGCATCCAATCATTATGAACATTGGCCCTTTAGAATCGCCGCGTCCTCTCAGGGCACCCGCAAGCGTGTGATTTACGCAGTTTGCAATCAGGAAAAATACATTGGCGTGAATAAAGAGAGCTCCGAAGTCTATAACCGATTGATCTTTGGAAAACCAGCCAATTGCGGGTTCGGCAAAAACAAATAAAAGAGCAGCAATAACAACGGTAACTCCGACTGCTAGAAGGAGAGTAACTCTGGTTCCTCTGGAAGCTCTCTCATTTTTGCCGGCGCCTATATTCTGACTTACAAAGGTGGTTGCAGCCATTGCCATACTTGACATAGGCAGCATTATAAAAGTATCCAATTTGTTGTAACTGCTCCATCCTGCCATGCAGCTGGAACCGAAGTGATTTATATAGGACTGGACAAAGACATTTGAGAATGCCGTAATGACTGACTGTATCCCCGCGGGAAGTCCAACTATGAAAATACTCTTAAGGATATCCTTATCAAATCTCATATCTTTCCAAACGAACTTATAAATTTCATTTGAAGTAGTCAAAAGAATAAGTACCATAACAGCAGATAAAAACTGGGAAATAATAGTAGCATAAGCTGCCCCATTTATGCCGAGTCTGAAGTACTTAACAAACAGAATATCCAAGATGATATTCATTATACTTGTAAACATAAGGAACAGCAGTGGTCGGGTAGTGTCTCCGACAGCCCTGAGTATAGCGCTTCCCATATTATATATAAGTAGCCCGGAAAAACCTAGAAAATAGATCTGCAAATAAATCTGAGCCTGCCCAAACACATCGTCCGGAGTTTTCATAAATCTTAACATTGGATCAACTCCAAAGTATCCTATTGCTGTAAAAATGATACAGAATAGGAAAGTTGTGGTAATGGTAGTCTCAATAGCAGCATGCAGTCTGTCTGAATTCTTTGCTCCAAAGAATCTCGAGATCACAACTCCCGCACCTATGGAAAAGCCATTAAAGAAAAACACCAGCATGTTGACTATCATGGACGTAGAACCAACAGCAGCCAATGCTTCTTTTCCTACATAATTTCCAACAACTATGGAGTCAACGGTGTTGTACAGCATCTGGAAAATGTTTCCAAACATCAGTGGTATAGAGAACAGAAGGATTTGCTTTATAATGGATCCTTCTGTCATATTTCTTGTTTTAGTCTTTGTGTTTTGCATAGATCACCTTATTGATTCTTTTGATTTTCTTCATTATACAATTTATGTCTATGCGTTGCACAAGGATTATGCGACCACAAAGAATAGTAGTTTAGCCAGAAAATGCTACTAGATAATGTATTAAAAACATTAATAAAAATTTCTTAAAAAAGTTGTTGCATTTGGTATGACGCTTTGCTATAATAACTTTTGCCCGCTCGAGAGAGGGGCAAGAAAGCCGAGAATTAAGCGGTTTTCAAAAATGAGTTTGAAAAAACTCAAAAAAATAATTTTAAAAAGTTGTTGACAAACATCTGAAGCTGCGATATACTAAATGAGTTGCTGCTGAAGAGCACAACAACAAAGCACCTTGACAAATAAACAGTAATGCAACCCTGAAAAATTCCAAGA
>JAEEGH010001115.1_pt1 | contig 79837 bp, 70 predicted proteins | sample 9134181 | NCBI WGS metagenome assembly JAEEGH01 (sample SAMN16246544, study PRJNA631951) | gut metagenome | biome: gut microbiome; feature: rumen; material: DP-attached | host: Bos | place: Iran: Karaj | collected 2018-10 | reverse complement strand
GATGTCCTTGCCTGCCTGTGCCCATGCGGTGGCATAGGTGGAGTGGGTGTGGACAATACCTCCCAACTCAGGGAAGGCACGGTAGAGCACCAGGTGAGTGGGGGTGTCGGAAGAGGGATTCAGATCGCCTTCCACCACCTTGCCTGTCTCCAGGTCGACGACAACCATGTCTTCGGCTTTCATCACGTCATAGTCCACACCTGACGGTTTGATCACCACAAGACCTTTCTCACGGTCGATGCCAGACACATTACCCCAGGTGAAGATCACCAGATTATGTTTTACCAAATCAAGATTGGCTCGGAATACGTTTTCTTTCAGTTCTTCTAACATAAAAAGTGTGTTTTTTTTGATTTAAATGGCTATCTCTTTTATTTGTCTTTGATGAGGCATGAGCACGGTAGCGGAAATCGGCCACCGGCTCATGCTATTGGAAAAATGTCATAGACGGAAGGTGGGCTCGTGGGCAAACGCTTTCTTGTTGAAGCGGTAGAGCACGGCACCACGCTTGGAGGTGAGCTTGTCGATATGCTCTGTCTTCTCGATGAAGTCTATTGCCTTGATGCGCTTGCGGAAGTTGCGCTTGTCAATCTCCTCGCCAAGGATGGCCTCATAGACATGCTGCAATTGAGTGAGGGTGAACAGTTCCGGCAACAAGTTGAAACTTAAGGGCTCGGTGCTGATACGCCGACGGAGAAGGGTGACGGCCTTGTGAACCATCTCGTTGTGGTCGGAATAGAGACGGGGCAACTCGTCGATGCTGACCCATTCCACACCATGCTCCTTACGCAGATTGTCATCGTAGTCGTTGACATTGATAAGTGCACAATAGGCAACGGTGATGACACGCTCGCCTGGGTCACGGTCGATGGCGCCGAAGGCACCCACCTGTTTCATGTAAATGTTCTTAAGGCCTGTGAGCGAGTAAAGCACGCGATTGGCTGCTTCCTCCAGACTCTCGTCCTCACCGACAAAACCGCCGTAGAGAGACCATTCATTGCGGCCTGGATCCATCTGGCGACGTCCGATGAGCAATTTGAGCTTGTCGTTGTCGAAACCGAAGACAATGCAGTCTACAGAGACGAAAACTTTTGAATGCTCACCATAATATCCTGTCATAATAGGTTTTCCTTTGGGTGTCTGTTTGTGATTGAGCGGAGGGAGACAAGCCCCCTCCGCATATTGGTTACCAGAAGTATGCGTAGAAGCAGCCGCAGAGGAAGATCACACCAAGAGTGGCGATGATATCCCACATATTCCAACTGTCGCGAATCTGTTTCTTGTAACTGTCGGTGAAGGTGATGGCTTCCACTTGTTCCTTGGAGGGAGCAGGGGTGAACATTGACACGACGATCATCAGAACAACGATGAATACCAGCAGCCAGCACTCGAAGATCAGCCAGTTGGTCTGCCAGAACCATGCGGTGTTCTCCCAGAATGCACCAGTCATTGCCTTGCTGCCAGTCTCGGTGAAAATATTGGTCAACAGACGGAGCATACCGATGACGAAGCCACCAATCAGACCCCATTCACCTGCTTTTGGCGTGATCTTCTTGGAGAAGATACCAAGGGTGAACACTGCTACCATGGCAGGAGCCAACAGTGACTGGATGCCTTGCAGATAACTGTAAAGGTTACCCATGTTCATCATCACGGGAAGCCACAACAAACCGAGAATCACAACCACCACAGTGGCGATACGGCCGACAAGCACGTAGTGAGCTTCGCTCAAACCTTTCTTCATTGGCTTGTAGAAGTCCTCTGTGAAGAGGGTGGCGCAACTGTTGAAGAATGCTGCAAGTGAGGTGACCAGCGCGCAGATGAAACCGATGGTCACAAAACCTTTCACACCAGCAGGAAGAATGTTTTTCACCATCATGGCGAAAGCACCGTCGGTCTGATCGTGGTTGGTGATGTCCATGGTGATGCCGCTGTTGGGATCACTGGAGAGGGCAATGGCAACCATACCGGGGATAAGGAACATGAACACGGGAAGCAACTTGAAGTAGCCGGCGCAGATCGAACCACGACGGGCACGCTTCATCACCACGCTGTTGTCCTCATTTTTCGTCTGGCCAAGCACACGTTGTACGATATGCTGGTCAGTACACCAATACCAGAAACCGATGATCGACGCTCCGATGAACACCACGAAACCAGGATACTCATGATACATGGGGTCGGGCTTGCCGGAAGCATTGATGTCTGCCCAGTGGAACATATGGGTGGTGCCATAACCGTCATGAAGCTGACGGCAATAATCCATCATGGCGCTCCATCCTTCCGTGATACTTCCATGACCTAAGGCGTTGAGACCAAGGAACAGCACAAGAAATGATCCGATGACAAGAATAGGTGTCTGGATGGTGGACATCGTCATCACACCCTTCATACCGCCGATGACCGTGAACACGGCTGTGATAACGATCAAACCTAAAGCACCCCACCAGAAGGGAAGACCAAGCAGATACTTGAAGAAAATACCACCGGTGAATGCGGTCACGCTGACCTTGGTCAGAATGTAGGCCACGAGGGTGATGATGCTCAACCATGAGCCGGTGCGCTGTGTGTAGCGGAACTTCAAAAAGTCTGGCATGGTGATGATCTTGCCCATCTTGTTGTTCAGCAACTGATAGAAGGGGACGAAAAGCCAACCGAGGATGAGAATCATCCAGCCTTGCATCTCCCAGTGAGCCATACCCACACCATCTTTAGCGCCAGTGCCGGCAAGTCCTACCAAATGCTCAGAACCGATGTTGGCTGCAAAAATAGCCATACCGATGACATACCAGGGCTCGCCCTTACCGAAAAGGTAATCCTGAGAGTCTGCACCCGCCATCTTCTCCTTGTCTTTCTTGATGGCACGATAAACCAACCAAATGACGGCCAAAATTCCGATGGCCATTACCAGCCAGTCAATCCAAATAAATTCTTTTGTGTTCCAATTCATACTGTCAGTATTGTTATAGTAGTTGTTGTTTTTGTTTTATTTTTTATTGCTTATTTCACGGAGAATTTGTAGGCAGCGTGACTGTAATATTTCTCATCGGGTTTCAGCGTTGGCTGTACCCAGTCCTTCTTGTTGGGGGAGTCGGGATACTTCTGGCTCTCAAGGCAGACACTCACATGCTTGGGATAGAGCACACCAAACTTACCTGGAACACCGTTGCCCTGGAAGTTGCCTGTGTATACCTGCACACCTGGCTCATTGGTGAACATTTCCATGAAGATACCTGTCTTCGGGGAATAAAGGGAAGCGCAGACTTGTGTGTCGTCACCTTTGCCGTCCTTATAGGTGTTCAGACACCAGTTGTGGTCATAACCGGTGGCATTCTTGATGTAGACATAGGAGGTGTCCATCTTCTCGCCAATGGCAGCGGGAGTGCGGAAATCCATCGGAGTGCCTTCCACGGGGGCAATCTCGCCTGTGGTCATGTAGGAGGCGTCAGACGGGGTGAAGTTGTCGGCATTCACATAGAGTACCATATCCATGCCTTCCTTTGACAGGTCACCATTCAGGTTGTAATAGTTGTGGTTGGTCATATTGACGATCGTCTCTTGATCTGTAGTGGCCTCGAAAACAATGTCAAGGGTGTTGTCGGCGGTCAACTTGTAAGTGGTGGTGGCGGTCACTGTGCCGGGGAATCCGTTGTCGCCATCAGGGGATACAAGGGTTAACTTCAGCGTGGTGGCATCTACCTGCTCGGCATCAAGCACTTTGTGCATCCAACCGCTATTTCCACCACCATGCAGACAGTGCTTGGCACCATTGCCGGTGTCATTCTGGGTCAACTGATAGGTCTTGCCTGCAACGGTGATCTTGCCGTCGTTGATGCGGTTGGCATAACGGCCCACGGATGAACCGTAGTCACTGGGACTGTTGATGGTGTCGGCATACTGGGCAATGTTGTCATAGCCAAGCACTACATCGGTGGGATTGCCGTCCTTGTCGGGCACGACAAGAGAGACGATACGGCCACCATAGTTGGTGATGCATGCCTCCATGCCATTGTCATTCTTCAACACATACAACTTCACGGGTTTGTCGTTGATGATCGTGTCGAAACGGGCTGGATCAAGTTTGGATACTGTGAGATTTACTTCGTTGCCTGTCGTACAGGCGGAGAGCATGGCAAGTGCCATTCCTGCTCCCAAAACAATGCCTTTTAAGTTCTTCATAAGATAGGTTTTTGATAGATGATATTATTTGGGTGTAAAAATACAATTTATTTTTGAAACTTGCAAAATAAATAGTATGTTTTTTAACATAAAAGTGTATTTTTGACACTTTTAGGCTGTGCAAAGGTTTTTTTATAGGAAAAAATGATATTTCAATGCGTATTTTTGGAGGGTATCGAAAACAAAATCGGCGAGAAGTGCGCTCTTTTTAGAGGCCTTTCCCGCCGATGTTCGTTTGACTGTGATTAGCAGAGTTTGCGTGAGCCGTCACCAATCACCACATTGATTACTTGAGGCTCCTTGCCATATTTCTCGAAGTATTTTTTCTTGGCGTCGGCAATGAACTGATCGTAGAGCTCATCTTTCACCAGGTTGATGGTGCATCCGCCAAAGCCACCACCCATGATGCGGCTGCCTGTGACACCATTGGCTTTGGCGATGTCGTTGAGGAAATCAAGTTCCTCGCAGCTCACATCATACTCCTTGCTCAGGCCGTAGTGGGTCTCGTACATCTTCTGACCTACGGTCTCATAGTCGCCGGCAACCAGTGCGTCGCAAACGGCCAGCACACGGTCTTTCTCACCGAGCACGAAGTGGGCACGGGTGTAGTCTTCTTCGCCTACCTCGGCACGCACTTCTTCCAGCTGTTCCCATGTGCAGTCACGAAGGGTCTCAAATTTGCCTTCCGGATGCTTGGCGGCGATGTGTTTCACCACGTTCTCGCAGGAATTGCGACGGTCGTTGTATGGTGAGCCCACCAGTTCATGTTTCACGCAGGAGTTGAGAAGTACCAGTTTGTAACCCACGGGGTTGAATGGGAAATACTCAAACTCGCGTGAACGGCAGTCGAGGCGCATCAGATGTCCGGCTTTGCCGAAGACGCTGGCAAATTGGTCCATGATACCGCAGTTCACACCGATGTATTTGTGCTCTGTGGCTTGACCTGCGAGGGCAATGTCCCATTTCGACACCTTATTCTCACCAAAGAGGTCGTTGAGACCGCAGCCAAAGCAACTTTCCATGGCTGCTGACGACGACATACCTGCACCAAGAGGCACATCACCGGCAAAAGCGATGTTGAAACCTTTTACAGGTACACCGAGGGCTTCCATTTCCAGGGCCATGCCGTAGATGAAACGGGCCCAGGTGGCACGGGGGCCTTGGCCATCGTGGAAGTCAAAGTCCACGCGGTCTTTCAGGTCGATAGAGTATGCACGGATGGTGCTCTCTGTGCCGTTGGGGCGCATCTCGGCCATGATACCGCAGTCTACTGCGCCAGGAAACACGAAACCACCATTATAGTCGGTGTGCTCGCCGATAAGGTTGATACGTCCGGGTGAATGATAGATGTTGCCGGTCAGACCATCAAAATGCTTGATGAAACGGCTTCTTACAAATTCGATATCCATGTTTGTGTTGTTTGTATTGATTGGTTTCTAATTTTTTTACTGGAGATTATTGCCTAGTTTTTCCTAAATATTTCTAGAATATCCTAGGCCTTCCTAGATTTTAGTCTACTGGGATGTCTTTGTTCACATTCTTGCAGCCGATGAGGGCATAGTAGAACATATAGGCTACAGCAAGCAGATAAACAAAGTAACTTGGCATATATCCCATAAAGTCGGCGAAGAAATTCTGCACGACAGGGAGAACGCCACCACCCACGACCATCATCATGAAGATGCCGGATGCCTGTGCGGTATATTTGCCCAGACCCTCGGTAGCAAGGTTGAAGATAGAGGCCCACATCACAGAGGTGCAGAGACCGCATAAGACAAGTAAGAGGGCGCTCATCGGAACAGTGATCATCTCTACGCTGCCTTCCAAAATCTTCACCAAAGGCATGTTGACTGTCACGGATTTCGGGGTCAGCATGGCTGCCACAATCAGCACCATAGCAACAGTGGTGGTGCACAGCATCATCTGACGGGATGACACCTTACCGGCAATGGCACTGGATACCAGACGGCCCACAAGCATGAGCAACCAATACATGGCGGCTACGGCACCACCAATCGTGGCGGCATTAAGCACAGCTTCGGGATTCACCCATGCTCCATTGGCGCTGGTGTCGGAAAGATAGAAGTTCAGACCTCCAGGAATGCCTACCTCTACACCTACATAGACAAAAATGGCGATAACACCAAGAAGGGTATGGCGGAATGACCAGGGAGAATGCTCGAATACAGTGTCGGCTGTCACTTTGCCCATCTCAGGATCCTCAATCGGTATGAATAGCAGGATGCAGAATGCACAGGCAAAGACTGCCATGGCGATGAACATCACGAGATTCACATCGGCCATCTTCGTTGAAGCGGTCACCGTACCGATCAGAGCTCCAACAAGCATCGGGGTCATCGTACCTGACAGGGAATTCAGAGTACCACCAATCATGTTCAGCTGGTTACCGCGATTACCGCCACCACCTAAAAGGTTCAGCATGGGGTTGACAACAGTATTCAGAATACATACCGAGAATCCAGAAACGAAAGCGCCAAACAAGTAGACGCAAAAGCCTGAAATACCTCCTGAGAAACCAGAGAGGAATTGTATAAATACACCGATAAATCCAACGGCAATACCAATGAGGGCTGTCTTCTTATAACCAACCTTCGTTAACATTTTTCCTGCTGGTATGCCCATGAATAAATAGGCAAAGAAGTTCATAAAGTTACCCATGATTCCCAATACATTGGAACCTCCGATTTCGGGCTGATTCTTCCAGATTACACCAATGGGGGCACCAAGATTTGTTACGAATGAAATCATGGCATAGAGGAACATCATCGTTACGATGGCAATGATACTTCCGTTCTTTTGTTGCTTACTCATAATTTAAAAATCATTAATAAAAAATTAAAGGTTTGTTTGATTGTAGTATTTTGGGGTTGTAAAATTACGCTTAATTTGCGATATGACAAAATATTTTGATACAAAAAACTTTAAAAGCGAGCATAAATGTTACACAATAGTTCTATGAAAGCACTTTTTGTATGCATTTTGCTCACTATATCGTTCATTCTTCATCATAAAATATGTCATTGTCTGCATTACCATCTTGTTCCGATGTCTCGTGAATCGGTTGTTGAATAGCTATGCTGTCTACCGCAATAGAGTCTGAGTCAGAGGGTGCCTTGAAATATCCGCCACAACTGTAGTCGTTTAGGGAAAGACCTTCGTACTTGTCAAACTTAGCATGATATTGAGGGAATCTCTTATCAGACAATACACTCTGCAGGAAATAACCACAGATGGGAAGTGCGGTGCGGTTGCCCTGACCTAGTTCGCCTGTACGGAAGTGAATACAACGATATTCGCCACCCACCCAGGCACCACAGACCAGCTTAGGTGTGGTACCGATGAACCAGGCGTCAGAGTGGTTGTTCGACGTTCCTGTCTTACCACCAAAGTCGGTGTCAGTTACATCATGGCCCACGAAGCCGCGCAGACGTGAACTGGTACCACTCATACCGCCCATCAGCAGTTGTTGAACCATGAAAGCAGACTTGCGGGATAATGCTTCTTTGCTGTCGTCAGGAGCAACGTAAATTTCTTTGCCGTCGCGATCGAGAATGCGTGTGACAAGGACGGGGGAACGGTGTACACCATTGTTGCAGGGCGTACAGTAGGCATTGACAAGTTCTTCCAATGTAACGTCGCTGGAACCCAGAGCTAAGGCTGGAGTGGGGTCGAGCTTACTCTTGATACCCATTTCGTGGGCAGTATTGGCAATGCGCTCGATGCCGCATTCCTGTCCCAGACGCACGGCAACAGAGTTGATACTCATGGCAAAGGCCTGCTTCAAGGTAATGTTTACACCTGAGAAATGGCCGTCAGCATTCGTCGGAGCCCATGTTACTTCTTTCTTCTGCTTGGCGTCATAGACCTTCATGGCGAAGTACTCGTCCTTGCGGGTGTCACAAGGGGTGATGCCCTGGTTCATGGCCTCCGCATAGACAAACAACTTGAACGTTGAGCCAGGTTGGCGCAAGGCAGTCACCTTGTCATATTTCCATGTCTTGAAGTCAATGTCGCCCACCCAGGCCTTTACATGTCCGGTCTGCGGTTCCATAGCAACAAAGCCGCAATGCATAAAGTGTTCCATGTAGCGGATAGAGTCCATGGTAGATATCTCTTTCTCAATGGTGCCCTGCTCGTAGTCGAAGAGCTTCACCTTGTGAGGGAGATTGAGATAGTAATTGATGCTGTCCTCGTTGTTGTCGTATTTCTGAGCTAGCATCTTGTAGTAGGAGGTCTTTTTGGCCAAGTCCTCGATGAAATGGGGTATCTCTACGTGACGCTCGTCCTGCCAAGGATTGGTGCTACCCCAATGGGCATTGAACGTCTTCTGTACCTGCTTCATCTGCTTGACGGCAGCCTCCTCAGCATATTTCTGCAGGCGCGTGTCGATGGTGGTATAGATCTTCAGACCATCCTTGTAGAGGTCGTAGCCGTTCTCGTTGCACCACTTCTGCAGATGATTCTTGACGGCCTCGCGGAAATAAAGCGCCTGTCCGTCGTAGTTGTTTTCTACACTGAAGTCCAGTTTTACCGACTTCACCTTCAACGTGTCGTAGGCCTCCTGAGTCAGATGGTTGTGCTTGAGCATGTTGTTAAGCACAACGTTTCGACGGTTCATGGAGTTCTGCGGATTGATACGGGGATTATAGTAGGTGGTGGCCTTCAACAGTCCCACCAATACGGCAGCCTGGTCGGCGGTCAGTTCTTTGGGCGTAGTGCCAAAATAGGTCTTGGCTGCTGTCTTGATGCCAAAGGCGTTGGAGCCAAAGTCGACAGTATTGGCATACATGGTCAGAATCTGCTTCTTGTCAAAGAAGAGCTCGATTTTCACGGCTGTAATCCATTCCTTACTCTTCATGATAAGCATTTTCACACCCGGTATCTCGCCCAGCAAACCCGTAGAATACTCTGTACGCACACGGAACATGTTCTTGACCAACTGTTGGGTGATGGTCGAAGCGCCACGAGCCTCGTGATGAACGACATAATCCTTGAAGGCAGCGAAAACACCTTGGAAGTCTATACCTATATGATGATAGAAACGCTCGTCTTCTGTGTCTACCAAGGCCTCCCAGAAGACGGGATTGATGTCTTCGTAAGTGACGGGGGTACGGTTCTCACTGAAGTATTTGCCAATGAGTACACCGTCAGCGCTATATAACTCTGATGCCTGAACCGTCTTGGGATTCATGATAGATGACATGCCTGGCGAACGACCAAAGAGCCACAGGAAGTTAATGTCTACCATAAACAGGTAGAGCAGGAAGGCAAAGATAAACGTCAGAAAGGCGATACCTGCCTTGTTATACCATTTGTGACCTGCGTATAGGCTTTTGTACCAGGGCCAGAAGCCTTTGATGGCTTTCCAGCATCTATCCATGTATTTATTCATAGTTGCGTAATATAATTCAGTATGTCTTGTATGTCGTCTGGGTGAAACCAGCGCATGTCTTCGTCACGCTTGTACCACGTCAGTTGTTTACGGGCATATCGGCGGGTGTTTCCCTTGATGCGTTCTACAGCTTCTTCCAATGGCCAGCGTCCGTCGAGATAATCGAACAACTCCTTGTAACCTACTGTGTTCAAGGCGTTAGTGTGTCGTTTTTCAACCAGTCCTTTAACTTCATCTAGCAATCCATCTGCCATCATTTGGTCCACACGTTGGTTGATGCGCTGGTAGAGTTCCTCGCGGTCGCGGTTCAGTCCAATCTTGATGATATGGAAAGGACGCTCCTTTTTCTGCTGGGTGCGGAACGAGGTGTACGTCTTGCCTGTCTGGTGACAGATTTCCAATGCATGGATGACACGTCGGTAGTTCTGGCGGTCTACGATGGCGTAGTGCTCAGGATCCAGCTGTTTCAACTCCTCGCAAAGCGCTTCCAGACCTTCTTCTTTGTAGCGTCGCTTCATTTCCTCACGGATGTCTTCGCGAACGGTAGGGATGTCGTCTATGCCGTTGCACACGGCGTCTATATACATCATACTGCCTCCGGATAACAATTCGATGGGTGATGAAGACTCCTTAATGTACGACAACACCTCCTGTTCGTACATGGAGGCGTTGTAGTAGTCATCTATGCTTTTTGTGCCCACGAAGAGGTGAGGGGCTTGCTGTAGTTGTTCGTCGGAAGGTGCAGCAGTACCAATCTTCAGTTCTCTGTAGATTTGTCTGGAGTCAGCATTGATAATAGGTATGCCGTAGTGTTGTGCCAACTCTATGGTCAGCGCCGTCTTACCTACTGCCGTAGGTCCTGTTATCACAACCAGCGTCTTACTCACCTCTAACCACTAACTTCTATCGAATCACTCCGCGCTTGGAGTTCTCGATGAACGAGCAGATATAGTCAACCTCTTTAGAATCAGGATATTTTGCACGTGCCTCAGCGACACCGTCCTTCATGATTCCCTTAGAGTAGATGATACGGTAAGCATCGTGGATGGCGTCAATCGTCTCGTTAGAAAAACCTCTGCGACGCAAGCCAATCAGGTTGACACCTGCATAGCGGATGGGCTCCTTACCTGCAATGACGTAGGGAGGAATATCTTGTGAGGTGCGACTGCCGCCCTGAAACATGATATAGCCACCAACGTGCAGGAACTGATGGAACAGGCAGCAGGCAGAGATAATGGCGTTGTCGTCAACGATGACTTCACCGGCAAACTTCGTGGAATTGCCAATGATACAGCCATTACCAATCTCGCAGTCGTGACCAATATGCATATTCTCCATCAGCAGGTTGCCGTTGCCGACAACGGTCTTCCCCTTTGATGCTGTACCACGACTAATGGTGACATTCTCACGAATGGAGTTGTTGTTGCCAATCTCACAGGTAGTCTCCTCGCCCTGGAACTTCAAGTCCTGAGGTTTGGTGGAGATACTGGCACCTGGGAAAAACTCGTTATTATTGCCAATGCGGGCCCCAAAGTGAATGGTGACATTGTTCAGGAATTTATTGTTGTCGCCGATGACAACATTCTTGTCGATGACGCAGAAAGGACCGATAATGTTGTTATCGCCTATCTTTGCCTCAGGATCAACGACAGCCAGTGGATGTATCTGATTCATGCGCGTACAATTATTTATATATAGTAATTTATTTGTTCTTGACAATCTGGGCAGTAAATGTAGCCTCAGAAACTACGTGGTCGCCTACGAAAACATAGCCTTTCATCGACGAAATACCGTGGCGGACAGGTGCTAGCAGGTCGACCTTGAAAATGAGAGTGTCGCCAGGAACAACCTTCTGACGGAACTTGACATCGTCAATCTTCATAAAGTAGGTAGACCAACGCTCCGGCTCTTCCAGCGTGTTCAGCACCAGCAAACCTCCACATTGCGCCATTGCCTCGATCTGCAGTACACCTGGCATGACGGGTTCCTCAGGGAAGTGTCCCTGGAAGAAGGGCTCGTTAGAGGTGACGTTCTTGATGCCGACAATAGTGCTGGCTCCCAGTGATATAACCTTGTCAACCAACTGCATGGGATAACGATGAGGCAACAGTTCGCGGATGCGGTTCACATCCATTACCGGCTCCTCATTGGGGTCGTAGACGGGTGCCTGGATTTCGTGCTTGCGAATCTCCTTACGCATCTGACGGGCAAACTTGTTGTTGATAGTGTGTCCAGGACGGGTTGCGATGATGCGCCCCTTGATAGGCTTGCCGATAAGAGCCATATCACCAATGACATCGAGCAACTTATGGCGTGTGCACTCGTTCTCCCACACCAATGGTTTGTGTTGGATGTATCCCAGTTCAGTAGCATCGCGATGCTCTACGCCCAACATGTCAGCCAGCGAGTCCAGACGCTCCTGTGTGGTCTGACGCTCGTAGATAACGATGGCATTATCTAGGTCACCGCCCTTGATGAGGTTGGCCTGCAACAGAGGTTCGATGTCACGAACAAAGACGAAGGTGCGTGCCGCAGCTATTTCGGTGGCAAAGTTCTCCATGTTGTCGAGTGTTGCAAACTCCGAGTTTATAATCTTCGACTCGAACGAACACATGGCAGTAATCGAAAAGTCGTCATCAGGCAGAATGGTAATGCACGAACCTGTATTCTCGTCCTTTACCTCAATCTTCTTACGAATGATATAGTAATCTTTGGGGGCATTTTGCTCTTCAGTACCTACTTCCTTAATTTTCTGAATATACTGAATGGCCGAACCGTCTAGAATAGGAAACTCTGGACCATTGACCTGAATGAGACAGTTGTCGATTCCCAAAGCGTAAAGGGCTGACAGTCCGTGTTCTACAGTAGACACGCGGGCATCGCCCTTGGCCAGGACAGTACCGCGCTGGGTGTCTATGACGTTCTCAGCGATGGCATCAATAACGGGTTCGCCTTCCAGGTCTATGCGTTTAATCTTGTATCCGGTATTCTCTGGTGCCGGATTGAAAGTAACGGTCAGATTCAGACCCGTGTGCAGTCCTTTGCCAAATAGCGAAAAACTACCTTTCAGCGTCTTCTGTTTCATAGTATGTATCTTATTTTGATTTCTTTAATTCTTCTATCTCCCTACGTAGAGCAGCAATCTCCCTGTACATGTCGGGCAGTTTGGCATCAAGGGCGCGAGCCTTGAAGTACATCTTGGGGTTCACGGCTGGGGCACCGATAAGTTGTTCGCCATCGCCCTTGGTGTTGCTAATAACACCAGCTTGGGCACCTACGAAAGTCTTGTCGGCTATCTTGATATGGCCAGAGAAACCTGCCTGTCCGCCCACCATACACCACGCGCCAATCTTCGTTGAGCCAGCCATGCCAACCTGTGCCGACATGACCGTATTCTCACCGATTTCGCAGTTGTGGGCTACTTGGATGAGATTGTCCAGCTTCACACCCTTGTGGATGATGGTCTGACCCATTGTCGAGCGGTCAACACAGGTGTTGGCACCAATCTCCACATCGTCCTCGATGACTACGATACCTATCTGCGGAATCTTATCATAGCCTTCCTGGTTGGGTGCAAAACCGAAACCGTCGGCACCAATCACGCTACCTGCATGGATTGTAACGTTTTTGCCAATCTTGCAACCGTCATATATGCAGACATGAGGGAAGATACGTGTGCCGTCACCAATGGTTACGTTATCGCCAATATATACAAAGGGGGCGATATATACGTTCTCACCGATTTTTGCTGACTTTGAGACAAAGGCTAGCGGGTCAATACCCGTCTTCTTGGGCAACATCGAGGCATACATCTGAAGCAGTTTGGCAACACATTCATAGGCATTCTTTACGCGGATGAGTGTGCAGCTTACGGGTTGTGTCAGTTCCACATCCTCGTTGATGAGCACTACGCTCGACTTTGTGTCGTAAATGTAAGCAGTGTATTTCGGATTAGAGAGGAACGAGATGGCTCCTTCCTTACCTTCTTCAATCTTTGCAAAAGTGTTGATCTTGGCATCCGGATTGCCCTCAACACGACCGTTAATCATGTCAGCAATTTGCTTGGCTGTAAACTCCATAGTATCTATTTTGTTTTAATAAACGCTGCAAAGTTACAAAAAACTAAGCTAAGTACCAAATTTTTTTGCCTAAACTCGCTGATAGCAGAGGTAATATTTGCGTATTTTCTTCGAAAGCAGTTGTACGTTGAGTATTTCCGAAGCTTCGGCGATGTCTTTTACAGTACCGTCCTTATAGAGTATTCCAATGCTGTCATCGTCGGGATTGTACATGTCTTTGCCTATTTCTGTCAACGACATCAGGTGACGCGTTTCCTGCTCGCTAATGCCCATGTTTTTGGCTATTTGCTGACGAATGTCGTTAAGATGCTCCTCTGTGGGTGGTTCCTCAGTAACCTCTACTTTGAACAGGCGACGATCAACCAAATCAGTAGCTAGTGTGGCTAAGATCTTGTCGTCGTGGTGGCGCCATACTTTCAATGCGCTCCATATGTCTGAGTCGTCCAATTCGGAATACATAGCCAGTGCCTCTTCATGAGTGGCAAACCATTGTGCATTGATATCATTCTGGAGGAAGTAGGCCAAGGCAGGAGATGCAAACACCTCTCGCCTTTCTTTGACCAGTTGCTTGGCGCGGTTCAGGGCATTGACTAAAATTTTCTCGTAACCGACGGTAGTCTTATGCAGATATACCTGCCAGTACATCAGTCGACGCGTTGTCAGATAGTTCTCTATGGAATAGATGCCTTTGGCGTCGACTACCAGTCGGTCGTCGGCCACATTGAGCATCTTGATGATACGTGCACTGCCGATGTTACCCTCTGTGACGCCTGTATAGAACGAGTCTCGACGCAGATAGTCCAGTCGGTCCATGTCCAGTTGACTGGATATCAGTTGGTGGAATATTTTGTTAGGGTATTCGTCCTTGAAGATGCTTATCGCCAGATTCAGCTGACCCTTCATGTCGCTGTTGATTTGTTCCATCATCAGTAGCGAGATGTCCTCGTGCGAGATGCCGTGAATCAGCGTATTTTCCAAGACGTGCGAGAAAGGGCCATGCCCAATGTCGTGCATGAGAATAGCGGCTTGTACAGCCTCCGCCTCTGAGTCGAAAATGTAGATACCCTTCTCTGTCAGTGACTTCACGGCCTCCGACATCAGGTGTAAGGCACCCAGCGAGTGCTGAAAACGCGTATGGCGGGCACCAGGATAGACTACCGAGGCCAGTCCCAGTTGTACGATGCGGTTCAGTCGTTGGAATAGTGGGTGCTCTACAATATTATAGAGCAATCCCCGTCTTATCTTGATAAATCCAAAAACCGGGTCGTTAATGATTTTGTGTTCGTTCATTTTATTCTTCCGTTGTCGTGCGAAGAATGATAGATGTGGCACCTAGTGTGAATAGCGTTCCGTCTTCAATGACGCGACGCTCACGGGGCGATAGTTCCACGTCGCCCACAAAGGTACCAGTATTGCTATTGTTGTCCTTCAGCGTATAGCGCAGGCTACCACGTTTGTCGCGTGAAACGGTAATGGTGCAGTGGTTGAGGTCCACGCTGGGATCCACAGTCTCGAAAGCAGTATTGATAGGGTTCCCTTTCTGGTAACGGCCTATGACATTGTCGCCCATCTGCAGAGGGATAATCTGCTTGTAGTGGAATACGTTCTCAATGACTACGATACTTCCATATGGACTATTGGCTGTTGATTCCTGATTATTGGCATTCTCTTCCTTCTGTGTTTCGCGTAACTTGCTGATACCCATACGGATACCAAACTCCTTGCCGCATTGGTCGCACTTGAATACCAGCGATTGACCAGCCTCATAACGAGTCTCGTCAAAAATAATATAGTTATCGCACTTAGGGCATCGAACGCGCTTCATGGTATTCCCTAAACTTTCAACTCTCCACTTTTTTATATACCCAAGCCTCGTAGAACTCCTCCTGCATGTTCATCTTGTTGACCACACGATAGGCCTCCGCCTCACTACTAAACTCGCCACTGACTACGCGTACAACATTATTATTAATATATACGTAGGCATCGGGATATCCTTGCTTCTTCAGTTTCTCGACATATTGCTCAGCATTGGATTGCTTGACCTGACTGGCTACGATGATGCAATAGGTGATGGTAGCTTTTGGCTTTTCAGCAGTCTTTTCAGCAGTCTTTTCAGCAGTCTTTTCAGCAGTCTTTTCGGCAGTCTCCTTAACATCAGAATCCTTGGATACTGCAGGTTTTGCAGCCGTTTTGTCAACGACGGGTGCAGTAATGGCGGGCAGGGTAGTGTCTTGCGGAATAAGCTTATAGAGGATGCTGTTCTGCAAATGACTCATAGCCTCTGTGCCCAAGTCACTGTTGGTGACAGGCGTAGCAATAAAGAAGAAGGCCACTATGGCAGCAGCAATGGCTACAGCGTTGCGCACCCACGACATCTTAATGCTAATGGATTTGTCAGTATCGTCGTCGTCAGTGAATTCTATCAGTTGCAGCTCTTCGTGAGTGGTCTGTGGGAGAGCAACCTCTTCGGCAAAGGTTTGGGGAAGATGGACTTCCTCAGCAGAACCACTATCTTTCAGGCGCTTGAAGTTGAAAGATCCAAGTCCATAGAGCTCCGGTGAGAGGATACCCGACTCACAAGGGGTAAATTCATAGTTACCTTCTTGGTTGACGGCCAACTCGCCAAGGTCCTCCAGGAAATAGTGTCCCTCGCTCTCCAGACACCCCTTCAGTTCAGCCACCTCGTTTTCTATACGGCGCAGGGCTTCAGGGTAGGAAAGGTCATAGGCTTCGACATAAGACTGTGCTAATATAGAGTCGTTCATGCGCAACTGAGGATTGAATCCTAAGGTGCGCAAAGGCGGAAGGAATAGTCTATCAGATGCATCATAACGTGCTGACTCTGCATGGGTTATGAAACCTCCGAAATCCGGAACGATAACACAATCATTCGACAGAAGCAATATTTCTATATGTCTTTGTAACTCTATCACGGTTGCAAAAGTACAACATTTTTTGGAAATGACAAACAAAAATCGACGAAATATCTAAAAAACTTTCATAATCTCATTTTTTATTACTACTTTTGCAGAGGAAAATAGACAAAATAACTGCTATGGAGTTCAAGAAAACCGCTATCGAAGGAGTGTATATCATTGAACCTCGCGTATTTAACGATGCGCGCGGATACTTCTTTGAAGCTTGGAAGAAGGAGGAGTTTGAGAAAAACATCGGTAAGATTGACTTTATTCAAGACAACGAATCGAAGTCTTCCTACGGTGTGTTGCGTGGCTTGCACTACCAGAAAGGCGACTTCTCGCAGGCCAAACTGGTACGCGTCATTAAGGGAAAAGTGTTAGATGTTGCGGTAGACATCCGACAGTCGAGTCCCACCTTCGGCAAATATGTCATGGTAGAATTGAGTGACGAGAACAAGCTTCAGTTCTTTATTCCCCGTGGTTTTGCCCATGGTTTTCTTGTACTCAGCGATGAAGCCATCTTCACTTATAAGGTTGATAACGTCTATGCTCCGGAGGCTGAGGCTGGCATCCGTTGGAACGATCCTGATGTGGGTATCGAGTGGCCTATTGACCCGAAGGATGTGCTAACCAGCGAGAAGGATCTTGTGCAGCCATTCTATCGCGATGCAGAAGTGTTTGAATAACAACTTATTATCAGATATATGAATATAGCAATTGTAGGAACTGGTTATGTTGGTTTGGTATCAGGTACATGTTTTGCCGATACCGGCGCTAATGTAACCTGTGTTGATGTTGACGCCCAGAAAATAGAGCGTCTGAAGAATGGTGAGATACCCATCTTCGAGCCAGGTCTCGATGAATTGGTGAAAAAAAATGTTGCTGCTGGTCGTCTGAAATTTACCACCGACCTGTCCAGCGTTCTCGATGATGTACAGATTGTGTTCTCTGCTGTTGGCACCCCTCCCGATGAGGATGGTTCTGCCGATTTAAAATATGTGTTACAAGTGGCTCGCACCATTGGTCAACACATGAACAACTACCTTGTGGTTGTTACCAAGTCAACTGTTCCCGTTGGTACTGCTGCCAAGGTGCGTAAGACTATTGAGGAAGAGTTGGAGAAGCGTGGTATGAAAGGCTTTGAGTTCGACGTAGCCTCTAACCCAGAGTTCCTGAAAGAGGGTAATGCCATCAAGGACTTTATGTCGCCCGATCGTGTGGTGGTGGGTGTGGAGTCTGAGCGTGCCAAGAAGGTGCTGACGAAGCTCTACAAGCCTTTCCTGATTAATAATTTCCGTGTCATCTTCATGGATATCCCCTCTGCTGAGATGACGAAATATGCTGCTAACTCGATGCTGGCTACCCGTATCTCATTCATGAACGACATCGCCAACCTTTGCGAACGCGTGGGTGCCGATGTAAATATGGTGCGTGCAGGTATTGGTGCCGATACCCGTATTGGTCGTAAGTTCCTGTATGCAGGCTGTGGCTATGGTGGAAGCTGCTTCCCCAAGGACGTGAAAGCCCTCATTAAGACGGCCGACCAGAACGGCTATTCCATGGAGGTGCTGAAAGCTGTGGAGCGTGTCAACGAGAAACAGAAGACGATTTTGTTTGAGAAACTTATCAAAGCCTTTGGTTCCAAGGAGGCGCTGAAGGGCAAGACCATCGCCATGTGGGGTTTGTCGTTCAAGCCTGAGACTGACGATATGCGTGAGTCTACCGCCTTGGTTATGATTGGTCTGTTGTTGGAGGCTGGCTGTAAAGTGCGTGCTTATGACCCTGTGGCTATGAAAGAGTGTCAGCGTCGTATCGGCGATAGCGTTGTCTATTGCAATGACATGTACGATGCCGTGCTCGATGCTGATGCCCTGCTATTGCTGACAGAGTGGAAGGAATTCCGCCTGCCTACATGGGGCGTCATCAAGAAAGCTATGCACCAGCCGCTGGTCATCGATGGACGTAACATCTTCGACGCCGAGGACATGGATGAGAATGGCTTTGAATATCATTGTATTGGTAAATGAAAAAAAACGACGGATTAATTATTTCTTGTGTGCTAACGTTCGCCATCTTTATTGGATGCGGACAGAAAACAGCAAACCAGCTTCCTGAGAGTCAGGAAGCAAAGCAGTTGCTGCAGGGAGTATGGAGTGACGAAGAGACCGAGGACCTCGTGTTCCAGATGCGGGGTGACTCGGTCTACTATCCCGATTCCACCAGTATGCCCGCCTATTTCCGTGTCTACGACGACACGCTATACATCGGTTCTTCTGCTCACTACCACATCGAGAAACACACAGAACATTTGCTGTGGTTTAAGAGTGGCGATGGCGAACTGGTCAAACTAGTGAAGGACAACGGTGAAGAGGAGAAGAAAACCTTTGAAAAAAATAAGGCGCAGATTCTCTCTTTGACGGATGTGCTGAAGAAAGATACGGTGGTGAGCTACAACGGCAATCGTTATCACCTCTATGTGGCCATCAATCCCACGAAATATAAGGTTGTGCGTCACACCCTCAACGAAGATGGTTTGGATGTAGAGAATGTCTATTACGACAACATCATCCACCTAAGCATCTTCCGGGCCGACCACCAGCTCTTTTCGCGCGATTTCCGCAAGCAGCAGTACCAGCAGCGTGTTCCTGCTCAGTTCTTCAATCAGGCCGTGCTGAATAATATGGAGTATTCTAGTGCTGACGAAAAAGGACTGCACTTTAACGTATCGCTGTGCACGCCTGGCGAGGCTAGTTGTTATCTCATAGAACACGTCATCTCATTTGATGGAGAGTTGACAACGGAGTTACTTGAATACTAAAATATGAGAGTTACGCTGCTGCAAACCAACATCCAGTGGGCTCACCCTGAGGAGAATATCCGCGAGGCAGAGCTCATGATAGCCGAGAACCCTGGCAGCGACCTCTATGTGTTGCCTGAGATGTGGAGCACGGGCTTTGCCACTGAGCCCTACCACATAGCCCATGAAGAAACTGAGAATACCGCATTGTCTTGGATGCAGGATGCTGCCCAGCGCTATCATTGTGCCATCAGCGGCAGCGTGGCTGTCCACCTGTCTGACGGCACCTTCCGCAATCGCCATTATTTTGTTAACGGAAGGGCAGGGCGGACCTGTTATTATGATAAACACCATCTATTCTCGTATGGTCACGAAGACCAGTATTTTACGCCAGGCAACAGCCATCTGATTGTCGACTATAACGGCTGGCGCCTGCTGATTTTGACCTGCTACGACCTACGCTTTCCCTGTTGGAGCCGTTATGCCACAGGACGTGAATACGACGCCATCATTATCGTAGCTAATTGGCCCGATTCGCGTCAAGAAGCCTGGCAGGTATTAACACAGGCTCGTGCCATTGAGAATCAGAGCTATCTTGTCGGTGTCAACAGGGTGGGAGACGACAGCAAGTGTCATTACATTGGAGGCAGTGTGGTCGTCGACGTTACCGGCCATATTGTTGCCCGTTGCGGTTCGTCAGTTGAGGCGCTGACCTATACTCTTGACAAGGAAGAATTGGAGCGTCGTCGCAGCAAATTCCGCGTTTTAGACGACAGAGACTAAAGAATTCACAATTATTCTCTTAAAACTTGTTTAAATCTTTCGTCGTTTGACAGAAAGTTCGTACCTTTGTACGGTTTATAAAAATAGTAAAAACGCGTCAGCGGGCTTAGAAATGCCCTTAAACGCAAAATTAAGAAAATAATGGATCAGACATTTGACAACGACAGAATTGTAAAAATCAACATTGAGGAAGAGATGAAGTCCTCATACATCGACTATTCGATGTCGGTGATTGTGGCTCGTGCTCTTCCTGATGTTCGCGACGGTTTCAAACCCGTTCATCGCCGTATCCTCTACGGTATGATGGGCATCAACAATGTTTCTACACAACCTTATAAGAAGTGCGCGCGCGTCGTGGGTGAGGTACTTGGTAAGTACCATCCCCATGGCGATAGTTCCGTGTATGGAGCCTTGGTTCGTATGGCCCAGGAGTGGAACATGCGCTATACACTGGTTGACGGACAGGGTAACTTCGGTTCCGTGGATGGTGACTCTCCCGCTGCCATGCGTTACACCGAGTGCCGCCTCTCGAAGATGGGTGAGCACATCATGGACGACCTGGAGAAGGACACCGTTGATATGGTCAACAACTTCGACGACTCGTTGGTGGAGCCCTCTGTGATGCCTACCAAGATTCCTAACCTGCTGGTCAACGGTGGTAACGGTATTGCCGTAGGTATGGCTACCAACATGCCTACCCACAACCTGGGTGAGGTCATCGATGGTTGCTGTGCCTATATCGACAACCCCGATATCGATACCGACGGACTGATGCAGTACATTCCTGGCCCCGACTTCCCCACAGGTGCCTATATTTATGGTCTGCAGGGTGTTCGCGATGCCTACGAGACTGGTCGTGGTCGTATCGTGATGCGTGCCAAGGCAGAGATTGAGAGCGCCGAGACCCACGACAAGATTGTCGTTACCGAGATTCCTTATGGCGTCAACAAGGCTGACCTTGTGAAATACATTGCTGACCTTGCCAACGAACACAAGATTGAGGGCGTAGCCAATGTCAACGATGAGTCTGGCCGTCAGGGAATGCGTATCGTGGTTGACTGCAAACGTGATGCCAATGCCAACGTCCTGCTCAACAAACTGTTCAAGATGACTGCCCTGCAGAGCTCGTTCTCTGTCAACAATATCGCACTGGTCAAGGGGCGTCCCCGTCTCTTGAACCTCAAGGAGTGCGTCAAGTACTTCGTGGAGCATCGTCATGACGTGACTATCCGTCGCACCAAGTACGACCTGAAGAAAGCCCAGGAGCGTGCCCACATCCTCGAAGGATTGATCATCGCTGTCAACAACATCGACGAGGTGGTGCACATCATCCGTAACAGCAAGACGCCTTCTGATGCCCAGCGTAACTTGGAGCAGCGCTTCAATCTGGACGAGCTGCAGTCGAAGGCTATCGTCGATATGCGTCTCAGCCAGCTCACTGGTCTGCGTGTCGACCAGCTCCACCAGGAGTACGACGACCTGATGAAGCTCATTGCTGACTTGGAGGAAATCCTCAACAACCCCGAGCGTTGCAAGCAGGTCATGAAGGACGAACTGCAGGAGGTGAAGGAGAAGTATGGCGACGAGCGTCGTACAGAGATTATCCCCTTCGACCACGAGTTCAATGCCGAGGATTTCTATCCCGACGATCCTGTGGTCATCACCATCTCGCACATGGGTTACATTAAGCGCACCCACTTGGACGAGTTCCACGAGCAGAGCCGTGGCGGTATGGGCTCCAAGGCTGCCCGTCATCGCGACAACGACTTCGCAGAATATATCTATCCTGCCACCATGCACAACACCTTGTTGTTCTTCACCCAGAAGGGTCGCTGCTATTGGCAGAAGTGCTACGAGATTCCCGAGGGCGACAAGAACTCGAAGGGCCGTGCTATTCAGAACATGCTGAACATTGAGCCCGACGATGCTATCAATGCCGTATTGCGCATCAAGAACTTCAACGATGACGAGTTCCTGAAGACCCACTACGTCATGTTTGCCACCAAGCAGGGTATCATCAAGAAGACCCGTCTCGACCAGTATCGCAACGTTCGTGCCGCTGGTGTTCGCGCTATCAATATTAATGAAGGCGACGAGGTGGTAGGCGTTCGTCTGACCAATGGACATAACGAAATCCTGCTGGCCAACCGCAATGGTCGTGCCGTACGCTTCGACGAGAACGATGTCCGTACCATGGGACGTGTTTCTACTGGTGTCATCGGTATGCGACTCGATGGTGGCGACGATGAGGTGGTAGGCATGGTTTGTGTCAACGACCCGCAGACGGAAACCATCATGGTGGTCAGCGAAAATGGCTATGGCAAGCGCTCTGAGGTCGAGGACTACCGCAAGACCGCTCGTGGTGCCAAGGGTGTGAAGACCCTCGCCATTACCGAGAAGACCGGTCGCCTGGTAGCTATCAAGGTGGTGACCGACGAGAACGACCTGATGATTATCAACAAGTCGGGTGTGCTCATTCGTCTGAAAGTGGCCGATGTGCGCGTCATGGGTCGTGCTACCCAGGGTGTCCGTCTCATCAACCTCGCCAAAAAGAATGACACCATCGCCAGCGTCTGCAAGGTGATGTCCAGCCAGGAAGAGGATGTCGAGGAGGCTGAAGTGCTCAACGAGGAACTCCCTGAGTCTGCAGAAACTTCTGAACTTACACAGAACAATGAAGAATAAACTTTATAACCAAAATTAAAGACTTATGAAAAAAATGATGATGATGGCAATGATGCTGGTAGCCAGTGCTACCGCCTTTGCCGGTGACAGCGACGCCCTCAAGGCAGTCATGAAGTCAAAGAACTATGCTGAGGCTGCTCAGCTTGCCAAGCAGAATGTTGGTCAGATGGCCAACGACGCTGAGAAAGCCAAGGCTTACAATCATCTGGTAGACCTCGCCATGAACAAAGTTGTCAAGCAGACATCTATCATTGCCGAGAATCAGCTGGGCATGCAGATGGGTCGTGCTGCCAACGAGATTGTGCCCTACGACACCCTCGGACTGGCTGACGCTATCTGCGAGGCCATCTACGATGCTATCGAGTGTAACAAGTACGACCAGCTGCCCAATGCCAAGGGCAAGATTGACCCTAAGTTTGCTGAGAAGAATGCTGCCCGCATTTGGGCTGTCCGTTCACACTTGGTAAATATTGGTCAGGAGCAGGCTCACGGTGATACAAAGGCGCTGGCCCTGAAGTACTGGGGTGCCTTCGTTGACTCTGGTACAGATCCTCTCTTCGACGCTCAGAACCATGAGCCCGAGAAGGAGTACTTCGGACAGGTTGCCCTCTTCGCAGGCCGCTATGCCTACGAGTCTAAGGACAACGCTCGTGGCGACCGTTACATCGCCATCGCTAAGAAGGACCCCTCACAGGAGAAGGACGCTTATGCCACTCAGCTCTACTACATTCGTCATGGTCTGACCAACCATGCTGACTCTGTAGCTGCTATTAACAGACTGAAGGATCTCTATGCTGCTAATCCTGAGAACGACGCTATCATCGATGCACTCTACACTATGTACGATGCTCAGCGCGACCGTAAGGCTCAGAACGATCTGCTCGACCAGCATCTGGCTAAGTTCCCCAACAGCTTTGTTGCACTGGCCAACAAGGGTATCCTTGCCATGGGCGAGAACAATGCTGAGACGGGTGCCGAGTGGTTGCGCAAGGCCGCTGCTGCCAAGCCCGACAACCCCGTTGTCTTCACCTACCTGGGCATCTGCCTGAGCTCACTGGCTGCCACCACTGAGGATAGCGCCAAGAGCAAGGACTACTACAAGCAGGCCATCGAGGCTTTTGACAAGGCTAAGGAGCTGGACCCCGACAAGCAGATGTCTAACTGGGGGTACAACCGCTATCAGGCCTACTACGGACTCTATGGTGAGGATGATCCTCGTACCAAGGCAGCTGAAGCTGACAGATAGTTGTTTTATAAGTTAGAAATATTAATTGGAGCTCAGATGTGATATCTGGGCTCCAATTCTTTTGTGATTCAGTCAGTCCCTCCCGCTTAGTTGGTGTCCGTTGTGCACTCTTATGCTTTGATAAGGCTTGGTTATCTGTCAATAATGACGCGTTTTCAAGTAATTAATGCCTGAATCTGCCACCAGATTGCCCATTAAGCCACACATTTCCTTCCAACTGTTGTCGGGATACTGAAATTCTGCACCGGCGATGTGTGCGCCAAGAGAGGGGAAAAGCATCGGAACAAGGGGTTCGTGCATGTCTTTTGAGGCCTGTGAGAGCAACAATTTGATACATTCTGTGCCTTTACCGAGGGTCGGCATAGCGGGCGCAGTCGCTTTACTAATTTCGTATTTCATTGTATATCAGCTTTTTAGATGAATAAATTATGAGTGAGCGTGACAGTGACAGTTGTGACAGTTCGTTTTCAAGGGGTGTCAATTCTTTCAATATTATATATAACTATTTAATTATTAATTAGTTATATAATATTATAAGGTGTTTTGCAACCTCGTTTTTGAATTGTCACAACTGTCATGTCACGCTTCGGCCATTGATCACTCTTTCTCTACCAGGCCACAAAGTGCGAAATAGAGTTCGTTATACACTCCGAGGGCAAAGCGCTAAAGAGTATGATTAAATAGAAATTCCCCGCAGTTTACTTAGAATTGCGGGGAATACTTCACAAGAGGGCCTGTTGCCTTTGTGCCCTCTTGTGCTTTATTCAGCTGAGAAATAGGAATCCAGTTCGGTGCGGGCGCTGCCTTCAGCGTTGGGAAGGTCGCGGATGATGACTCCGTGCTCCAGCAGAGCTATGCGCGTGGAGATGTCCACGGTGTGCTGTAGGTTGTGGCTGGAGATGAGGATGGTGGCACCGGTCTCGCGGTTGTAGTCAGTGAGCAGGTGCTTCAGAACCAGCTGCGAGGTGGGGTCAAGGAAGTTGAAGGGCTCGTCGAGGATGATGGTCTGTGGACGGCGCAGTAGGGCAGAGATGATGCCCACCTTCATCTTGTTACCGGCAGAGAGGTTGCGGATAAGTTTCTTTTGCCCGAACACTTCGCCATTAGCAAAGCGCTCAAATTCTTTCAAGCGCTCGTCGACCTCGGTCTGGGTCATGCCCGATACTTTGCCCAGAAAGGCAAAGTACTCTTCGGGGGTGAGGAAGTCGATGAGGAAACCTTCGTCGATGTAGGCACCCACATGGCGCTTCCAGGCCTCGCTCTCGGCGGGGTTGATACCCGACGGAGAACCGTCGGGAGTAGTGGTGGAAGTGCTGTCGGAAGTAGGGGCGAAGACGTACTCCACGCTGCCCTCGTCGGCCTTCAGCAAGTCGAGGAGCATGCGGAAGAGAGTGGTCTTGCCGGCACCGTTATTACCCACGAGACCGAGGATATCGCCGTCGTTAATCTGGAACGACGGGATATCGCAGGCACAGGTCTCGCCAAACTGCTTCTTGAGGTTGTCGATTTTGATCATGGTTGTTTTACGTTATTTCGATAACTCGATGTTTTGATACTTCGATGTTTCGACGATTATACTAAGCCGCGGCCGTGGCAGTTCTTGAATTTCTTACCGCTGCCACAGGGACAGGGATCGTTGCGGCCGGGCAACTTGTCCTTGATGATAGGAGTTTGCGGCTGACGGGCACGAGTGTCCTGAGCGGCTGCAGCAGCCTGGTTGGGGTCAGTCATTTGCTCCTGGCTGAGGTTCTGCTTCGACTCGGTATACTGCTGGCGCTGGGTGTGCTGCTCGGGGGCAGCCTCCTGCACCTGGCCCTGCATCTCAGGAATCTGAGCACGCATGAGGATGGCGACGGAGCGGTTATTCATGGTGTTGACCATGTTGTCGAACAGTTTGACAGACTCCAGCTTGAAAATCAAGAGCGGGTCTTTCTGCTCGTAAGAGGCATTCTGTACAGAGTGCTTCAGCTCGTCCAGCTCGCGGAGGTTCTCCTTCCAAGCCTCGTCGATGATGTGCAGCAGCATCTGCTTCTGGAACTCCTTGACCACCGACTTGCACTCGGTGTCGTAGGCCTCCTTCAGGTTGCATGGAATGTTGTACATCTTGCGACCGTCGGTCAGGGGAACAACGATGCGCTCGTACAGTTGGCCCTGGTTTTCGTAGACCTGCTTGATGACGGGCATGGCGACCTCCTGGATGTGCTCCATCTTGCGCTTGAAGTTACCCATAGCCACCTGGAAGACCTCCTCGCAGAGTTCCTCGTGGTTCTTGTTGATGAACTCGTCGCTGGTGAAGGGACACTCCATAGCGAATATCTTGATGAACTGCTCCTTGCAGCCTTCATAATCGTTCTGCTCGATGATGTTGACCACGCGGTCCCAGATGGTGTTCGAAATGTCCATGCCGATGCGCTCACCCATGAGGGCGTGACGACGCTTCGAATAGACCACGGTGCGCTGCTTGTTCATGACGTCATCGTACTCCAGCAGGCGCTTACGAATGCCGAAGTTGTTCTCCTCGACCTTCTTCTGTGCGCGCTCTACCTGTTTCGAAATCATCGGGCTCTCCAGCATCTCGCCTTCCTTGAAGCCGAGCTTGTCCATGACGGTGGCGATACGCTCAGAACCGAACAGACGCATCAGCTTGTCCTCCAGAGAGATGAAGAACAGCGACGAACCTGGGTCACCCTGACGACCGGAACGACCACGCAACTGACGGTCCACACGGCGCGACTCATGGCGCTCAGTACCGATGATGGCGAGACCACCGGCGGCCTTTACTTCGGGCGAAAGCTTGATATCGGTACCACGACCGGCCATGTTGGTGGCGATGGTTACGGCACCCTTGCCATTCGTTGACTGACCGGCCAGAGCTACAATGTCGGCCTCCTTCTGGTGCAATTTGGCGTTCAAAACCTGGTGGGGAATACCCTCGCGCTTGCCAGTCTCGGGATTGACATACATGTCGAGCATGCGGCTCAAGAGCTCTGAAATCTCCACTGAGGTGGTACCAATCAGCGTTGGACGGCCCATGTTGCGCAGGCGAACGACCTCCTCAATGACAGCACGATACTTCTCGCGGGCTGTCTTATAGATGCGGTCGTCCATATCGTCACGAATGACGGGCTTGTTGGTGGGAATCTCCACCACGTCGAGCTTGTAGATGTCCCAGAACTCTCCAGCCTCGGTAGAAGCGGTACCAGTCATACCGGCTAGCTTGTGGTACATGCGGAAGTAGTTCTGCAGGGTGATGGTGGCGAAGGTCTGCGTAGCAGCCTCAACCTTGACGTGCTCCTTAGCCTCTACAGCCTGGTGCAGTCCGTCCGACCAGCGGCGCCCCTCCATGATACGACCGGTCTGCTCGTCGACAATCTTCACCTCGCCGTCGATGACCACATACTCGTCGTCCTTGTTGAACATGCAGTAGGCCTTCAGCAACTGCTGCAGGGTGTGGACGCGCTCCGACTGCACGGCATAGTGCTGCAGCATCTCGTCCTTCTTGTTGACGCGCTCCTCGTCAGAGAGTGTGGTGTCGCCCTCCAGCGCTGACAGCTGACTTGTGATGTCGGGCAGCACGAAGAGGTCCTTATCGTTGACCTGGTTGGCGAGCCATGCGGTACCCTTGTCGGTGAGGTCGCAGGAGTTCAGCTTCTCATCGACTACGAAGTACAGGGGCTCTACGACCTCCGGCATGCGGCGGTTGTTGTTCTCCATGTAGGTCTCTTCGGTCTTCAGCATGCCGCTCTTGATGCCGTCCTCAGAGAGGAACTTGATGAGTGGCTTGTTCTTAGGCATAGACTTGTGAGAACGGTAGAGTGCCAGGAAACCTTCGTCCAAGAGCTTCTTATCGTTCTTCTCTTGTCCCTCGGCAATCTTCTGCTTGGCCTCGGCCAGATACTGCGTAGCCAACTGCTTCTGCACGCCAACGAGACGTTCCACCAGCGGCTGGTACTCCTCGAACATCTGGTCGTCGCCCTTAGGCACGGGACCACTAATAATAAGAGGTGTACGGGCATCGTCAATCAACACGGAGTCTACCTCGTCGACGATAGCGTAGTTGTGGGCTCGCTGCACGAGGTCAGAAGGCGCAATGGCCATGTTGTCGCGCAGATAGTCGAAACCGAACTCGTTGTTGGTACCGAAGGTGATATCAGCCTGATAGGCACGGCGACGGGCCTCAGAGTTAGGCTGATGCTTGTCGATACAGTCCACGGAGAGACCGTGGAACATATAGAGCGGCCCCATCCACTCAGAGTCACGCTTGGCCAGATAGTCGTTGACGGTCACCACGTGGACACCGTTGCCAGTTAGGGCGTTCAGGAACACGGGGAGAGTAGCCACAAGGGTCTTACCTTCACCGGTCGCCATCTCGGCAATCTTACCCTGGTGCAGCACGGTACCACCGAAGAGCTGTACATCGTAGTGTATCATCTCCCATTTCAGGTCGTTGCCACCAGCTGTCCAGTGGTTGTGGTAGATGGCCTTGTCGCCGTCAATGGTGATGAAGTCCTTGCGGGGGTCGGCAGCTAGCTCACGGTCGAAGTCGGTAGCAGTAACTATTGTCTCCTCGTTCTCGGCAAAGCGGCGGGCGGTATCCTTGACGATGGCAAACACCTCGGGCATCACCTCATTGAGGGCATCCTCGTAGATGTCGAGGACTTCCTTCTCCAGTTTATCAATCTGTGCGAAGATGTCGGCACGCTCATCAATGGGCGTGTCCTCGATGGTGGCCTTCAGTTTCTCTATCTCTTCTTTCTGCTTGTTGGCGGAGTCCTGAACCTGACGCTGCAACTGCTTGGTGCGCTCACGGAGCTCGTCGTTCGAGAGCTTCTGCATCTCAGGATATACGGCCTTTACCTTCTCTACGAAGGGGCGGATGAGCTTGTTGTCACGCGACGCCTTGTCACCGAACAACGAGCGTAAAATCTTGTTGAAATTCATATTTTATATTTTACCTTTTTATTATTTACTCTTTATTATTATCTTTTTCGTTTTTATTTTCGTTAGAACAGCGGTTCTGTAGCACAGGCATTCGGAGCCCTGATACGGATAATGCGCGCTATGGTCGGTGCAATGGCATCGGTCGTAACGGGAGTCTGTATGCGCTGGGCCTTGACACCGGCGCCAAAGAAAATGATGGGGAAGGGGATGTTGCTGACGCGCGATGTCGTCGATGTGTGGTTGTGCTCGTTGACGAGTTCCCAACCGGGCGCGATGTCTATTAGCAGGTCGCCACATTTCTCTACGTTGAAACCACTACGGATCTTCTCCAACTGATAGCTGTCGCTGGTGGTAAGTTGGTTGGTGGTATAGACGTGACGAACACCAGACAGTTGCATGATGAACTGCTGGGCACGCGACAGCACGTCGCCCATATTGATATTCTTGCGCTCTAGCAACTTGTGGTCCAAGAACAGTTGGTTCCGATAGATAGTTTCCACGTATTGGGCGGTGCCAAAGGTAGCCCCCAGATACATGTTCAGCAGGTTGGCGGTGCGCTGGATATCGAATTTTCCCGTAGGAATGCGGTATTTCTCGTTGTTGTTCTGTTCGTTCTCTACACGGGCGGAACCGGTACTGGTCAACACGAAGAGCACACGGTCCAGAGGGACGCGCTTGCTAACGCTATCCACCAGTTGACCGATGGTGCGGTCCAGTGCCACATAGCTTTCCATCTGGGGCGCTACCGAATAGCCGATGCAAAGCAAATCGGTCTTGTCGTCGAGTGCCAGACCGCCATTCTTCAGACACTCCAGCGCAATCTCCGTGACATTGGCATTCTCTGATTGATAGTCGGGGACTTGTGCAACTTTCTTATTGTTCTTGTTATTCTTGTTGTTCTTTTCAAAAGTAGTAGGCTTGTAAAGGCGTGAATAGCCGTGCAGCCATTGGTTCAGTGGCTCGTAATAGTTTGTGATGACCCACTGGCCAGACTGCATCCAGGCGGCGCCGTCGGCAGCATGGCCGGCTGACAGAATGGCATTCTCGGGGGTGGCAGCAAAGGCAAAGACCTTGGCAATACCATTGGTAGCTATCTTCAGTTCGTCGCCCAGCGTGGAGGTGCCCAACTGTCGGGGAGAATAGCCCTGTTTCAGGTCGTGGACGGCACGGACGGGGCGCAGAGTGCTGCGATCGAGCCATTCCTCGCCGGTAATACCGTGATAGTAGGGCGTGGTTCCCGTAGACAGTGAGGCTGCTGCCGATGCACGGTCAACAGGAGTAAAGCTATATGACGCATTGGCATAGAACGCGCCTTCTGTCAGCAACTTGCGCAGTCCACCCGCAGAATAGAGTGGAGCGAAGGTCTCCAGATGATCGGTGCGCAACTCGTCAACTGTGATGGACACCACCAACTTCGGAGCCTGCGGAACTGTCTGTGCACCAATCTCGTTGCTGAAGGCCAGTGCTGAGAGCAGGGTGATATATATGTATTTATTGCTCATTCTTTTTATGCATGAAAATGTGTAGTGTGGATTGTAGCAGCAAACATAATGCCAAGAAATAGATGCCTTCTGCGTAGGACTGGAACTGACTGCCGATGAGGAACAGTAGGCAAAGGACGGCACAGATGCGCCAGTAGCGGGTGGGACGCCCCTTGATGACTGGCCACAGATAGACCAGGTGCAGCGGGTTGAAGAAGAGTAGCTGCAGGTTGATGCGTACCGTGGGATGTTGTGAGAACAGCATCAAGAACAGCACTACACCAATGATGCCGGAAACGAGCATCAGCAGCACTTCCCATGCCAGGAAGATGCGGTGCATTCGCCATTGTATGAGGCAGAGGATAAATCCTATAGCCAGCAGTATTTCGCCACACTCAAAGGGTGTCAGCGGAAAACCGTTGTGAATTATCTGCACACCTGCGGGCACGACGATGCGACGCTCCTTAACCAATGGACGGTACTGACCATTTTCATAGATTTGTGCGTGGTCGAAATCGTACAGCAGATTGTCGGGCAGGAACTCCTGCTGGCGCGTGGTGGTCTTGCTGTCGGCTTGGATGCCCAACAGCAGATCGTTGCCGAAACGAGACCATGGATGGTTGCGTGTCATATGGTGAACCATCTCTCTGTATGTTGGCGTATAATCCTCACGCCCAGTGTATTGTACACTTCCGTTGATGTATTGCTCGATAATATCGCGCGCCTTTGTAGTACAGTTATTGTAAAAGTAGTTGTAACGGTAAACCTTGTTGCTTGGCCTAAGGTTTTCAATCAGCGCCATGCGTAGTGCCAGCTTCTCGTCGTTACTGAGATTGAGCACTTGTTCCGTGACCATGCTGCCAAACAGACGATACTCTTTTTGGAATAGTTGGGTGGGGTAGGCGCCCAGTTCATAGTCGGTCAGACCGAATACAAAACGGACAACAAAGAAAGGGGCGTCGTAGTTGAAGACGCCATAGTTGAAGGCAGCATCAATGCCGCCACGCGTCAGTTCGTGGTAACGGATAGCTGTATGGCCGTAGAGACTGTATACTTCGTCATGGGGCTGACAGGTAAGCAAACTAATCTCTACAGAATCCATCGGTGGCAGGTCGTCAGGCTGTGCCAACGCTGTATTCTGACAGAGTAAAGTCAGCAAGAAAAGTCCCCCTCTGAGGATGCTTTTTATGGTCTTTTTATTTTTCACGCTGCAAAATTAGCCTTTATTTTCCACTTATCGTGCGTTTAGTACGATTTTTTTTAATAAAAAATTAAAATTCGTATATTTATTTTGTATTGTTCGTGCTTTATTGTACCTTTGCACTCCGAAATTGAATTCATAAAGAACAAAAGATGAAGAAACGCATAACTGTAAGCCTTTTGGCTGCCTTGGCATTTTTACCGTCCATGGCTCAGGTAAGTGCGACGCTGTCGCCCTACAGTCAATATGGCTTAGGTAACCTCTCTGAACAGTCGGCAGGCTTTAACCGCGGTATGGGTGGTGTGGCCTACGGATTAAGAAGCGGTAAGTTTGTGAATATGCAGAATCCTGCCTCCTATGCAGCTATCGACTCGCTGAGCATGATTTTTGATGCTGGCGTGTCGGGGCAGATGTCTAATTTTAAAGAAGGCGGAAAGAGCTTGAATACCAAGACGGGCAGTTTTGACTATGCAGTAGCTGGTTTCCGACTGTTGCGTCATGTAGGCTTGGCATTGGGCGTAGTACCTTATACGAATATCGGTTATTCCTACACGCATTCCAATTCTATTGGCTCTGCTTCCTCAGGTTCTACGACGACAAGTACGCAGGCCTATGTGGGTAGTGGCGGTTTCTCGCAGGTGTTCCTCGGTGCTGGTTGGCAGGTGACGAAGCATCTGTCGCTGGGTGTCAATATCTCTTATTTCTGGGGTAACTACTCCAAGACCATCACAATGGCTACCAACGAGACTGGTGCAAACACCGAGGCTCGTTCGTATAGTGCATCGGTTACCAATTACAAACTTGACATTGGTGCACAATGGCAACAGTTGGTTAGCAGCAATGATGTGCTGACGATAGGTGCGACGTATAGCCTGGGACATAAGTTGGGGGCTGATGCAGAACTGCTGATTACCAACAGCAATTCGTCAAATTCAACCGTGAGCAGTACTACGCTGACCGCAGAAAATGCCCTCAGCATTCCTCATTCCGTTGGCGTGGGTGCTTCGTTGATGCATAAGGGTAGTCTGACAGCAGCTTTCGACTATACCTTCCAGAACTGGGGCTCGCTAGATTATCCTGTCTTCAACAATACCCAAGGAACCTATTTGCTGCAAGGCGGTTACTACAAGGATCGTCACAAGGTGGCTGCAGGTGTTGACTGGCTGCCCAAGCCCCTGGGTCGTAAGTTCCTTCAGCTGGTACACTACCGCATGGGCGTATCTTATGCTACACCTTATTATAATATAGGTACGCAAAATGGTCCTGGTGAGTTGACCGTTAGTGCAGGTTTCGGTTTACCTATCTATAATTCGTGGAACAATCGCTCTATGCTGAATATCAGTGCCCAGTGGGTGCGTAGCATGGGTTGCGACCTGATTAAGGAAAACATGTTCCGCATCAACATCGGACTGACGTTCAATGAGCGCTGGTTTGCAAAATGGAAGGTAGACTAAACACACTCTATTTCTTTGTCGTGAGCACTTTGCTCATGGTACTGTCGTGTACGGAACAGAAGGTGCACACGGCAGCAGCTGTTCATGACCGCGACTCAGCATCAATGATGGTAAGCTATGGCGTTAACACGCTGATTTCTGACTCTGGTGTCATCAAGTATCGCATTGTCACGGAACGCTGGGATGTCAACACCGTCAAAAATCCTACCCGCTGGACTTTTGAAAAGGGCATCTTTATGGAACAGTTCGATGAGAACTTCCATATAGCTGGCTACATCAGTGCAGACTCTGCATGGTATTACGACCAGAAGAAACTGTGGGAGTTGCGTGGACGTGTCAGTATCCGCAACGTTAATGGACTTATCTTTAATAGCGAAGAATTGTGGTGGGATGGTATCAAACACGAGTTCTATTCTTATCAGTTCTCGCGAGTAGTAACGCCAGAGCGCATGCTTGAAGGTACCTATTTCCGTAGTGATGAGTACATGACCCACTATGAGGTCACTAACTCTGTAGGATCGTTTCAGGCAGAGGATATGGAAGGCGACAGCCAGAACAGTCCGCAGCCAGCAGCTAATAGTCAACAGTCAACAGCTAATAGCCAAAAGCCCGACACCACGCAACAGACCCCTGTGCGTCAAGCTGCCACGCGTCATAAAGCTTTTCAAAAGTCAACGTATCAGCCATGACGAATCTCATCATAGGACTCATAGTGACGATGGTATTCTCGGCCTTCTTCTCAGGTATGGAGATTGCTTTTGTATCGAGCAATCGACTGCGTGCTGAGATGGACCGTGAGAAGAATGGCTTGGCTCAACGTGCTATCGACGTATTCTATCGGCATCCAAATAACTTTGTGTCGACCATGCTGGTGGGAAACAATATCGCGTTGGTCGTCTATGGTATCCTCTTTGCCAAGATTTTTGATGCCACTTTGTTCTATCCGCTGAGTGATGGTATGCGTGTGACAGCTGACACCTTGCTGTCAACTATCGTGGTACTTTTTACGGGGGAATTTCTGCCAAAGACGATCTTTAAGTCGAATCCCAACACCATGCTGACGGTCTTCGCTCTGCCTGCTTATATTTGTTACTTGATTCTGTATCCTATCTCTCGCTTTGCTACGCTGTTGTCGCGAGGTCTGTTGCGCATTATTGGCGTAAAGATTTCCAAGGAGATTGACGATAAGGAATTTACGAAGGTTGACTTGGACTATCTGGTACAGTCGAGTATAGATAATGCTAAGGATGAAGACGAGATAGAAGAGGAGGTGAAAATCTTCCATAATGCTCTCGACTTTGCGGATACCAAGGTGCGCGACTGTATGGTTCCTCGTACGGAAATTGATGCTATCGATATTGATGACTGTACACTAGAGGAACTGAAGAGTAAGTTCATTGAGAGTGGCCACTCGAAGATTATCGTTTATCGCGAGGATATCGACCACATCATAGGCTATATCCACTCTTCGGAAATGTTTAAGCATGTCAACGATATTTCCAAGCACATTCAGGAGATGCCCTACGTGCCAGAGACAATGGCAGCCCGTAAGTTGATGCAGATATTCCTGCAGCAGAAAAAATCGCTGGGTGTTGTTGTCGACGAGTTTGGCGGTACGAGTGGCATCGTGTCGCTGGAAGATATTGTGGAAGAAATCTTTGGTGATATTGAAGATGAGCACGACAATACAAAGTATGTGGCAAAACAACTCAGTGATGGCGACTATATGTTGTCGGCACGTTTAGAAATAGAGAAGGTCAACGAACTCTTCGATCTTAACCTGCCGGAAAATGACGACTATATGACTGTTGGTGGTCTTATCCTGCATGAATATCAGTCGTTCCCTAAACTCAACGAAATTGTGAAAATAGGGCGCTTTGAGTTCAAAATCATCAAGAATACGATGACAAAAATCGAATTAGTTAGACTAAAAGTCGTTGAATAGGGTATTTTTTTGATAAAAGATGCCGCTGTTTCAATGAAATTTAGTAACTTTGCAGGCTGAATCTGAATTTTAAAAATAAAGAACAAAAATAAAACAATAAAAACTATAAAAATCAAATGGCAGCAATTGGAAAAATCAGAAGCTGGGGACCAGTACTTGCTACAGTGATTGGTCTCGCCCTTTTTGCGTTCATTGCCGAAGAGATGTTCCGCTCGTGCGAGGCAACTGGCAACGAGCGTCGTCAGCAGGTCGGCGAAGTGTTAGGTAAGAAAATCTCCGTTCAGGACTTCCAGAGTCTTGTCGACGAGTATCAGGAGGTTATTAAGATGACCCAGAACCGCGACAATCTCTCTGAGGAGGAACTCAATCAGGTAAAGGATCAGGTTTGGCAGCAGTTTGTCAACAATACCATCTTGGAGACTGAAGCCAAGAAGGTTGGCCTGACCGTTACTGACGAAGAGTTGCAGAACGTGCTGAAGGCTGGTACCAATGGTATGCTGATGCAGACTCCGTTTGTTAATCAGCAGACTGGTCGCTTTGACGTCAGCCAGCTCACGAAGTTCTTGGCAGACTACAAGAAGCAGCAGGAGCAGGGTGGCAATGCTCAGATGATGGAGCAGTACACTCGCATCTACAACTATTGGAAGTTCATTGAGAAGACGCTCCGTCAGCAGCTGCTCAGTCAGAAGTACCAAAGCCTTCTCGCTCAGTCTCTGCTTTCGAACCCCATCTCTGCTAAGATGGCTTTCGCTGGTCAGAACGAGGAGAGCGACATTCTGTTGGCTACCGTTCCTTACACTGCTATCAAGGATGCTGATGTAGAGGTTAGCGATGCTGACCTGAAGGCTAAGTATGATGAGAAGAAGGAGCAGTTCAAGCAGTATGTCGAGAGCCGCGACATCAAATATGTTGACTTTCAGGTGGTAGCTTCTGCAGCTGACCGCGCAGAGTTAATGAAGACTATGAAGGATGCTCAGCAGCAGTTGGAGAGCGGTATGACTCCTGCTGAGGTTGTTCGCAAGGCTCAGTCGCAGATTGCCTATATTGGCATCGCTGCTACTCGTAGCGCATTCCCCAACGATATCGCTGCAAAGATTGACTCTATGCAGATTGGTCAGGTCTCAGCACCTTTCGAGACCGCTTACGACAATACTTTGAACGTGGTGAAACTCATCAACAAGGTACAGTTGCCCGACTCTGTCGAGTATCGTCAGATTCAGGTTGGCGGTGCTACCGCTGAGGAGGCTCACAAGTTGGCTGATAGCATCTATACCGCTCTGAAGGGTGGCGCTGACTTCGAGGTACTTGCTAAGAAGTATAGTCAGACTGGTGAGAAGCAGTGGATGACCTCTACTATGTATGAGCGTGCACAGACTATTGATGCTGATACCAAAGAGTATATCCAGTCACTCAATACGCTGGGTGCCGGTGAGGTAAAAAACCTCCAGTTCTCACAGGGTAATATTGTGCTGCAGGTAACTGATCGCAAGGCTTTTGTTAACAAGTTTGACGTGGCTGTTGTAAAGCACACCATCGATTTCTCTAAGGCAACTTATTCAAACGCTTATAATAACTTTAGCCAATATGTCAGTGAGAACAAGGATCTGGAAGGTTTGGAGAAGAACGCCCAGAAGTTCGGTTTCCGTGTTCAGGAGCGTAACGACTTGTATAATTCAGAGCACAATGTCGCTGGTCTGCGTGCTACCCGTGAGGCTATGAAGTGGATCTTCGACGCTAAGGCTGGTGAGGTTTCTCCTCTCTATGAGTGTGGCAACAATGATCACCTGCTGGTAGTTGCCCTCACAGGTGTTCACCCTGTAGGTTATCGTGCTATGGAGAGTGTGAAGGAACAGCTGAAGATGGAGGTTACTCGCGACAAGAAGTTTGAAAAGGCTGCTGCCCAGCTGGCTGGTGTTAAGGACATCACTACTGCTAAGCAGAAGGGTGCTGTTGTTGATAGTGTTCGTCAGATTACCTTCTCTGCTCCTGTATTCGTACAAGCAGCTGGTGCCAGCGAGCCCGCACTGAGTGGTGCTGTAGCTGCTGTTAAGCAGGGTCAGTTCAGCCCCGCCGTTGTTAAGGGTAATGGTGGTGCATACCTCTTCCAGGTACTTTCTAAGAAGCAGCGCGAGGGTGCCAAGCTGGACGAGAAACAGCAGATGCAGATGCTGAAGCAGCAGGCTCAGCAGGCTGCCGGCCGCTTCATGAACGAGATGTACCTGAAGGCTGATGTGGTAGACAACCGCTACCTCTTCTTCTAATCAAGAGAAAACAGAAGGCATGCCCAGTCACCATCGGTGCGGGTAGCCTTCAACGATAAACCAAGTGTCTGTGCCTTGCTTTCGAGCAGGGCACAGTCATTTTTGTAAAAACCGCTGAGGATGAGCTGTGCTTTGGGAGCCATCACGCTACGGAAACCCTCCATGTCGTTGATCAGGATGTTGCGGTTGATGTTGGCCATAACGAGGTTGAACTCGGCGCCAAAACCGCTGAGAACACTAGCGTCGCCACAGAGGGCAGTGAGGTGGTCGTCAACACGATTGATGACAGCATTATGACGCGTATTGTCTGCGCTCCACTCATCGATGTCGTAGCCTACTGCGCTCGCTGCACCTAATTTCAGGGCACAGATGCCAAGGATTCCTGTACCACAGCCACAGTCGAGTACACGCAGGCCATCCAACTGCATGTCAAGCAACATACCACAAATCATGCGGGTGGTCTCGTGGGTTCCTGTTCCAAAAGCCAGGTGAGCGTCGATTTCAATCATGATGGCTGATGGCTGAAGGTCGATGTCTGATGGCAGGTGGCGTCCATCGTGGATAATCAGGTTCCCCTTCCTTTTGGAGGGGGGTAGGGGGAGGCTGATCGGTTCAAAACCCTCCTGTTCCCATTGCTCGTTCCAGTCTTTGTCTTCTGCCTCCTGGATGGAGTAGGTGAGGGTAACGTTCTCGAAGGGAAACCCTTCGAGCGCTAACTTAAGGGCATTTTCGTCAAACAGCACTTGCTGCACATAGCCCTTTAGACCAGTAGCTGTCTCTTCAAAGGTTTCGAAACCAGCCTCTCCGGCCAGTGCTGAGAGGATATCTTGAGCGTCCTGAGAGCAGGGCGCAATGTTGAAATTAACTTCGTAGTACTTCATAAGATGTTAAATTTGCCCACAAAATTACAAAAAATAGGGAAAAACCTACGCTGTCTTAGGGTTTTTCCCTACTTTTGCATAAAAATAAGTTGTATTTTTGCAACGTGAACAAGTATAAAAGACGAAAAGCTATGAAAAAGTGGATTCTTTTAGCAGCAATCTGTTCCTTGCCACTTCAGCTGATGGCACAGGACGATGATATGTACTTCGTTCCTACGAAAGAGAACGTCGCTAAGGAGGCAGAAAACTACGGTATGCCCAAGAAAGCCTATTATTCTGGGTCTAATCGTAGCATTGACGACTACAATGGTCGTCTGTCCTCCACAGTTACGCCTATCGATTCGGCAGGACAGGAAGTAGAGATCGAAGACTACCAGTACACGCGACAGCTGTCGCGTTTCGATGATTATTCAGCTAGTCAGGCCTACTGGGATGGATATCGTGACGGTCGCTGGAATTCTCCGTGGTACTATGGTCGTTATGGCTGGTACAGCACGTGGTACGATCCCTGGTATGCATCATGGTATGATCCCTGGTATGATTCGTGGTACTATACTGGCTACTATGGCTATTATTCTCCATGGCGCTACGGTTGGTACAGCAGCTACTACTATCGTCCATGGGGCTACTATAGTTGGTATACTCCTATTTATTATCATGGCGGTCGTGGCCATAGGTCGACAGCTCACGACCGTTTCCACGCCAATCGTAATGTGAGTGGCTCGTCATCCTTCGGTAATGGTTTTGGTCGTGCTCGTGGTGGTTATAATAGCAGAGGTGGCTTTGGTAATTCACGTAGCAGCAATCACTCGACGACTACGCAAAACGGAACCTTTGGCAGCTCTCGCAGCAACAGCACAACCTTTGGCAGCTCTCGCAGCAACAGCACAGGCTTCGGTAGCCGTTCCAGCTCCAGCAATTCCAGCTCCTATAGCAGCTCCGGCTCGTTTGGCAGCAATCGCTCCAGCGGCAGTAGCAGCGGAGGCAGTCGTGGTGGCTCCTTTGGCGGAGGTTCACGCTCTGGTGGCGGTGGTGGTCGCTTTGGCCGATAAGAAATATGTAAACCCTTACCTCAACCCATTATAAAAAATATAAGCTATGAAAAAGTTATTTGCAATAGCTGCTATTGTCGTGGCCACAATGCCCGTAGCAGCACAGGAAACTTATGAGAATGCGAAGATTGCTCAGGAAGACCTGAACGGTACAGCCCGCTATGTAGGCATGGGCGGTGCTATGGAGGCGCTGGGTGCCGACATCTCAACTATCGGAACAAATCCTGCTGGTATTGGCATGTTCCGTCACTCTAATGTCAGCCTGTCGTTAGGACTGGTTTCTCAGGGGGGCGCCACGAATGCAGTAGGAGGCTCTACCACCAATGCGTCGTTCGACCAGCTGGGTTTCGTCTACTCCTATCGTAGTGGCAAGACATCGTTTATCAATGTGGCTGTAAACTTCCATAAGAGTCGCAACTTCGACATGATTCTTTCTGCTGCCAGTCAGTTGGGCAATGCCTCGCTCAACAAACTGACCTGGGCGAAGGGAAACCAAGACTATGTCTATGAGGCCAAGTCTGAACTCCAGCCTGATGGAACAATTATTGACGTACCCAACTTTAAGGCTCCTTATATTACCTGTAACCAGTTGGATGACCTCTTTGGTTATAATCTGAACTGGGATGATGTCAACAAATCATGGGACTATATCAATGCTGACAATTTCCGCTTTGATCGCGCCCATGAAGGCTATATTGGTGAGTACGACTTCAACGTCAGTGGAAACATCAACAACCGCATCTATCTGGGACTTACCGTCGGTATACACGATGTACACTACAAGCATTATAGCGAGTATGTAGAGCAGATGTCAGACTTCCTGTGTACTGTTGGCGATCGTCGTGAGATTACGGGTCAGGGAATTGACGTCAAGGCAGGTGTTATCCTCCGTCCTATTGAGTCTTCGCCGTTCCGTATTGGTCTGTCTATCGCATCGCCTACTTTCTATGAACTCAAGACTGCCAACTACTCGTTTATCTCTGATGGTTATAATCGTTTCGATTCAGGTAGCATCATGGATTCCCGCGACCGCACCAACTATAAGTTCCGTCTCTATACCCCGTGGAAGTTTGGTGTCAGCCTAGGTCATACCATTGGTTCACAGGTGGCTCTGGGTGCCAGCTACGAATATGCTGACTATAGCAGCATGGATTCACGCTATATCACTGGCGAATATTATAATGAGTGGTCGGATTCCTATAGCAGTAACTCAGAGAGCGACCGCGTGATGAACGACCATACTGCCAAGACGTTGAAGGGCGTTCACACTCTGAAGCTTGGCGCAGAGATTAAACCCGTCAAGGATTTCGCCTTGCGTGTGGGCTACAACTACGTGAGTCCAATGTATCAGAAGGAGGGGTTCAAGGATGGAATACTCAACTCTGACGGCTCGTATGTCAGTTCAGCTTCAGACTATACCAACTGGGAGGCAACCAATCGCTTTACCTGTGGCTTTGGCTATACGTTCGACAAGTTCAACGCCTCGCTGGCCTATCAGTACAGCGCAACCAAGGGAACCTTCTCGCCTTTTATGAGCTATTATGCTAATCAAGATAGAACACCTCATCCAGATGACTGCATCGCTCCGCAGGTTTCTGTGGAGAACAAGCGCCATCAGGTGCTCTTGACGTTAGGATACACATTCTAAACGCTAAGGTAATCAAAAAACGAGACTCATAATTTGTGAGTCTCATTTTTTTATATTAACTTTGCAGCCTAAAAGAAATAGTAAATCGTCAAATAGTAAATCGTATAGATGTTTGAGAATTTAAGTGAAAGACTTGAACGCTCGTTCAAGATACTGAAAGGTGAAGGAAAAATCACCGAGATTAACGTTGCGGAGACCCTGAAGGACGTTCGTAAGGCCCTGTTGGATGCCGACGTCAACTACAAGGTCGCCAAGCAGTTTACCGATACTGTCAAGCAGAAGGCCCTGGGCATGAACGTGCTCACTGCCATCAAGCCCAGTCAGTTGATGGTCAAGATTGTCCACGACGAGTTGGCAGAGTTGATGGGTGGCAAGGCCGTAGAGCTGAAGTTGGAGGGTCGTCCCTCTATCGTGCTGATGTCTGGTCTGCAGGGTTCTGGTAAGACCACGTTCTCTGGTAAATTGGCCAACATGCTGAAGACCAAGCAGCACAAGAATCCGCTGCTTGTAGCCTGTGACGTCTATCGTCCTGCCGCTATCCAGCAGTTGCACGTTGTGGGCGAGAGCGTTGGCGTGCCCGTCTATTCTGAACCAGACAACAAGAACGTCGTAGAGATTGCACAGAACGCTATCCGCGAAGCCAAGCAGAAGAACTATAACGTCGTCATCATCGATACCGCTGGTCGTCTGGCCGTTGACGAGGAGATGATGAACGAGATAGCCACCCTGAAGCAGGCAGTCCAGCCCGATGAGACGCTGTTCGTCGTCGACTCGATGACTGGTCAGGATGCTGTGAATACCGCCAAGGAGTTCAACGACCGTCTGGACTTCGATGGTGTGGTACTCACCAAACTCGATGGCGATACCCGTGGTGGTGCTGCTCTGTCTATCCGTACTGTTGTCACCAAACCTATCAAGTTTGTGGGTACTGGCGAGAAGATGGAAGCCCTCGACGTGTTCCATCCTGAACGTATGGCCGACCGCATCTTGGGTATGGGTGACATCGTCTCACTTGTTGAGCGTGCACAGGAACAGTTCGACGAGGAAGAGGCTAAGCGTCTGGAAAAAAAGATTCGTAAGAACAAGTTTGACTTCGACGATTTCTACGGACAGATCCAGCAGATTAAGAAGATGGGTAACATCAAGGATCTGGCTGGTATGATACCTGGTGTGGGTAAAGCCTTGAAGGATGTCGATATAGACGATAATGCTTTCAAGGGTATAGAGGCTATCATCCAGTCGATGACTCCCAAGGAGCGTCAGAATCCTGACATCATCAACCAGAGCCGTAAGTTGCGTATTGCAAAGGGTTCAGGTACGAAGATTGAGGAGGTGAACCGCCTGCTGAAGCAGTTCGACCAGACGCGTAAGGTGATGCGCATGATGACGGGTGCAGGTTCGTCGAAGATGGCACAGATGGCTGCGGCTATGAAGATGCGAGGTGGAATGCCAAAATTTTAAGATATGCAACTGATTGATGGAAAAGCAACAGCAACGGCTATTAAGGCTGAAATTGCTGAAGAGGTAAAAGAGATTGTTGCCAAGGGCGGCAAGCAGCCCCATCTGGCAGCCGTACTGGTTGGTCACGATGGTGGTTCTGAGACTTATGTAAAGAATAAGGTACTCGCGTGCGAGGCCTGTGGTTTTAAGAGCACACTCATTCGCTATGAAGCTGATGTGACGGAGGAGGAACTGCTTGACTGTGTGTCGCGATTGAATCGTGACAATGATGTTGATGGTTTTATCGTGCAGTTGCCCTTACCTAAGCATATTGATGAGCAGAAGATTATCGAGGCAATTGATTATCGCAAGGATGTTGACGGTTTCCATCCTATCAATGTGGGACGTATGGCTATTGGACTTCCCTGCTTTATCTCAGCCACTCCGTTGGGCATCATAACCCTGCTGAAGCGCTATGGCATCGAGACTAGTGGTAAGAAGTGCGTCATCCTGGGTCGCTCAAATATCGTTGGTAAGCCTATGGCGCAGCTTATGATGCAGAAACAGTATGGCGACGCAACTGTTACTGTGTGCCACTCTCGTTCTAAGACGTTGAAAGAGGAGTGCCGTGCTGCTGATATCATCATTGCTGCCATCGGTCAGCCCGACTTTGTAACTGCTGATATGGTTAAGGATGGTGCTGTCATTGTGGACGTTGGTACTACCCGTGTGCCTGATACTACCCGTAAGAGCGGCTTCCGTCTGAATGGAGACGTGAAGTTCGACGAGGTTGCTCCGAAGTGCTCGTTCATTACTCCTGTTCCTGGTGGAGTAGGTCCTATGACTATCTGTTCGCTGATGAAGAATACGCTGGCTGCCGGAAAGAAGGAATTCTACAAATAATGACAGCAGAAGAGTATTATCTGAAAGGCAACGAGGCCCGCAAGCAGGGCTTGTGGCACGAAGCCATCAACAACTACATCCAAGCTATTGCGCTTGACCCCGACAGTCCTGCTGTCGAGGCCAAGCGCATGTTGGATGATATCATGGCCTTCTACTGTAAAGACATGTATAACCCCTGACACAGAATCTCGATGTCACGCTATAAATATTGCTCAAGGACGTAAGATAGTGAAATGATTGTTGCATAAATTTGCAAGAATGGTGTGCGGAAGATTGATTTTGCATAATTAATTGCATTTTCTGTTTGTTTAAATCAAAAATATTTTGGTGGTTTCCCTACTTATTTGTACCTTTGCACTCCGAATTCGATAGTTAATGCATTAAACAAATAAAAAATGGCAAAAATGAAGGGCGCCATCGTGGTGGATACTGAGCGTTGTAAGGGATGCCAATTGTGCATCATTGCATGTCCTCAGAAGGTCATCGCATTGGCTAACAAAGTGAATCTGCACGGTTATCCGTATGTGGAGGCTGTCAACGAGGAGGCCTGTGTGGGCTGTGCCTCGTGTGGCATCGTCTGCCCAGATGGCTGTATTACCGTGTATCGTAAAAAAGTGGAGGAGTAAGCTATGGCAGAAGAGAAAGAAGTTGTGTTAATGAAAGGCAACGAGGCTATTGCCCACGCTGCTATTCGTTGCGGATGCGACGGCTATTTCGGCTATCCTATTACTCCGCAGAGTGAGGTGATTGAGACACTGGCTGAGTTGAAGCCTTGGGAGACCACTGGTATGCAGGTGGTGCAGGCTGAGAGCGAGTTGGCATCGATTTATATGGTATATGGTGCTGCTGGCGCAGGTAAACGTGCCATGACGTCGTCATCGTCTCCTGGTATTGCTTTGATGCAGGAAGGCATCACTTACATGGCTGGTGCTGAGGTACCAGGTGTATTTGTCAATGTGCAGCGTGGCGGCCCTGGTCTGGGAACCATCCAGCCCTCACAGGGTGACTACTTCCAGGCTACGCGTGGTGGTGGCAATGGTGACTACAAGGTCATCGTGCTGGCTCCCTCATCTGTTCAGGAGATGGCCGACTTCGTAGACCTCGCTTTTGAGTTGGCCTTCAAATATCGCAACCCTGCCATGATTCTGAGTGATGGTGTCATCGGTCAGATGATGGAGAAAGTGGTGCTGCCTCCTTTTAAGCCCCGTCGTACAGACGAGGAGGTAATCAAGGAGTGTCCCTGGGCTTCTACGGGTAAACCCAAGAACCGTGAGCGTGTGGTAATCACCTCGCTGGAGCTGAAGCCTGAGATCATGGAGCAGCGTAACATCGCCCTCCAGCAGAAATATGCTAAGATTCAGGAGAACGAGGTGCGCTTTGAGCAGCAGCAGATGGACGATGCTGAGTATGCAATCGTGGCCTTCGGCAGTGCTGCCCGTATTGCTGAGAAGAGCGTGGAAATTGCCCGCGAGCAGGGTATCAAAGTTGGTCTTTTCCGCCCAATTACACTGTTTCCATTCCCAGAGAAGCAGATTGCAGAGCTCTCGAAGAAAGTGAAGGGTATCCTGGTGGCCGAGATCAACGCTGGTCAGATGGTACAGGATGTACGTTTGGCTGTGAATGGTGCTGTGCCCGTGGAGCAGTTCGGCCGTCTGGGAGGTATCGTTCCCGATCCTGAGGAAATCGTGAACGCTTTGCAAGCAAAGCTAATTGACAATTGATAATTGATAATTGACAATGGATAGAAATCAAATAGTTCAACCAGAAAACATCGTCTGCAAAAAGCCGACGCTGATGAACGACAACAATATGCACTACTGTCCTGGCTGCAGTCATGGCGTGGTACATAAGCTCATTGCCGAAGTCATCGAAGAGATGGGTATGGAAGACAAAGCCGTAGGTGTTTCGCCTGTGGGCTGTGCTGTCTTCGCGTACAACTATATAGATATAGACTGGCAGGAGGCTGCCCACGGCCGTGCACCTGCACTGGCCACTGGTATCAAGCGCACATGGCCTGATCGCCTGGTTTTTACCTATCAGGGTGATGGTGATTTGGCATGTATCGGTACCTGCGAAACCATCCACGCTTTGAACCGTGGCGAGAATATCGTAATTATCTTCGTTAACAACGCTATCTATGGTATGACGGGTGGTCAGATGGCTCCTACCACGCTGATTGGTCAGAAGACCTCTACCTGTCCATATGGCCGCGATCCTCAGTTGCATGGCTATCCCCTGAAGATGGCTGATATCGCTGCTGGTTTGGAAGGAACTTGCTATGTTACTCGTCAGAGTGTGGAGAGCGTGGCTTCTATCAACAAAGCTAAGAAGGCGCTGCGCAAGGCTTTCGAGGCTTCGATGGCAGGTAAAGGTTCATCGCTCGTGGAGTTCGTCTCTACCTGTAACAGCGGTTGGAAACTCACACCCGCCAAGGCTAACGAATGGATGAAGGAGAACATGTTCCCCTTCTATCCCAAAGGTGACTTAAAAGATACGACAGACAAATGAAAAAGGAAATAATTATTTCAGGTTTCGGAGGTCAGGGAGTACTCTCGATGGGTAAAATTCTGGCCTATAGTGGACTGATGGAGGATAAGGAGGTGACATGGATGCCCGCTTACGGTCCGGAGCAGCGCGGTGGTACAGCCAACGTTACTGTGATTGTTAGCGACGAGCGTATTTCTTCGCCTATTCTCAGCAAATACGATGTTGCAATCGTATTGAACCAACCATCATTAGAAAAGTTCGAACCTAAGATTAAGTCTGGTGGAATCCTCATCTATGATGGTTTTGGTATTATCAATCCTCCAACGCGTAAGGACATCACCGTATACCGCATTGATGCTATGGACAAGGCCGCTGAGATGAAGAACGGCAAGGTGTTTAACATGATTGTATTGGGTGGTCTGTTGAAGGTTTGCCCTGTGGTAGGTACTAACGGTGTGGAGAAGGCACTGAAGAAGACACTTCCTGAACGCCATCATGCGCTGATTCCACTGAATATGCAGGCCATCGAAGAGGGAGGAAAAATCATTCAAAGACAATAAAACAATAATACTTATCATTAATTAATTTCAAAACAAACATGAAAAAGTTATTTTTAATGCTTGCTGCAGCTATGCTGACAGTATCTGCCTCTGCGCAGAAGACAGCCACTACTTCAAACAAGGCTGGTGACAACTGGTATGTTGGTTTGAACGCAGGTGTTGCTACACCAATCTCACAGTTCAATGTAAATGGTGAAGAATGGGGCCGCCTGAAGGGTTTTGCTCCCAAACTAGGTGTTCGTGTTGGTAAGAATCTGACCACCGTATTTGGCTTGGCTTTGGATGCTGACATGTATCTTGAGTCTTCAGAGAAGTCAATGATGAAGGAGTATACTTTTGTTGACGCTATCAATGTTGACATTATGGGTACCTTCAACCTGAGCAATGCTTTTGCTGGTTATCAGGGACAGCCCCGTGGCTTTGAAGTGATTGCTCTTGTAGGTGGTGGTTATAGCCATACTTACGGCAATGTTTCTTCTGGTTTGAACGCTAAGGCTGGTGTTGACTTTGCTTTCAATCTGGGTGCTGACAAGGCTTGGCAGCTCTACATTGAGCCTGCTTTGGTACTTGGCCAGCCTGCCCCCACATGGAGCAACCCCTTCCGTAAGGTTACTTTCGGTAATGATAGCAAGTGGAATGCCATTGGTCAGGTTAGCGTAGGTCTGAACTATAAGTTCGGTAACAGCAATGGTTCTCACAACTTTAAGAAGGAGCAGCTGCGCGACCAGGCTGAGATTGACGGTCTGAATGCTAAGATCAACGAGCTGCGTGCTGACAACCAGGCTAAGGATGGTAAGATTGCTGCTGATGGTAAGGCTATTGCTGACCTGAAGGCTCAGTTGGCTGCTTGCCAGTCTCGTCCTGCACAGACCATCATTGAGGAGCGCATTATCAAGGAGATGAATGCTACTCTGCAGCCTATCGTTATCTTCGGTCAGGGTAAGACCAATGTTGATGCTGCTGGTATGGCAAGCTGTGAGATGGTTGCTAAGTACATGAAGAACCATCCTGAGAGCAAGGTGAAGATTCTGGGTTATGCTTCACCCGAGGGTTCTAAGGAGGTTAACGACCGCATTGCCAAGAAGCGTGCTGAGGCTGTAAAGACTGTTCTGGTTAAGAAGTACAAGATTGCTGCTGACCGTTTGGAGGCTGAGGGCCTGGGCGCTACCGACAAGCTGTCTTCTGAGAACGACTTCAATCGTGTTGCTAAGTTCATCGACACTACTATTCAGAAGTAATTATTGGTTTAATACCAAAAGCGATATAAAATCCCCGCAACGTAATAATTGCGGGGATTTTTTCTGTCTTTTTGTTGGCTATTTACGGAAAAAGGCTTATCTTTGCAACTTAAATGAATAGAACAAATAAAAAAGTATAAATATGGGAAAGCATCAGTTACGCAGTGCTGTGTGCACGGAAGGCAGAAGAATGGCAGGTGCCCGCGCATTGTGGGTTGCCACAGGTATGAAGCATGAACAGTTTGGTAAGCCAATTATTGCTATCGTAAATTCATTTACACAGTTTGTACCAGGACATACCCATCTTCATGAGGTTGGACAGATTGTTCGTGAGGAAATTGAGAAGATGGGCTGCTATGCCGCTGAGTTCAACACCATTGCCATTGACGATGGTATTGCCATGGGACATGATGGCATGCTTTACTCGCTGCCTTCACGCGACATCATTGCTGACTCTGTAGAATATATGGTTAATGCCCACAAGGCTGATGCCATGATTTGCATCTCGAATTGCGACAAGGTGACACCAGGTATGCTGATGGCAGCTATGCGTCTGAATATTCCTGCCGTTTTTTGTTCAGGCGGTCCTATGGAGGCTGGTCGTTGGCGTGGCGAGAATGCCGACCTGATAACAGCTATGGTCAAGGGTGCCGACCCCTCAGTTTCCGACGAAGAGATGAAGGAGATTGAGTCGTGTGCATGTCCTGGTTGTGGTTCGTGCTCAGGTATGTTTACTGCTAACTCGATGAACTCCTTGACGGAAGCCATTGGTCTTTCACTGCCAGGTAACGGAACGATCCTTGCTACCCATACCAATCGTGTGGAACTCTTTAAGCAGGCTGCTCGTCAGATTGTCAAGAACGCTTTGGCATACTACGAGGATGGTGACGAGAGCGTGCTGCCTCGCAATATCGCGACTCGCAAGGCCTTTATGAATGCCATGTCGCTGGATATCGCAATGGGTGGTTCTACGAATACCGTGCTCCATCTGCTGGCTGTGGCTCAGGAGGCTGGTGCCGACTTCACGATGAAGGATATCGATGCACTCTCAAGAAAGGTTCCCTGCCTCTGCAAACTGGCTCCCAATACGCAGAAATACTCTGTTCAGGAGTGTGGTCGTGCAGGTGGTATTCTGGGTATCCTCAACGAACTCAGCAAGGGTGGACTGATTGACGGCTCTGCACCCCGTGTAGACGGAATGACCCTCGCTGAAGCTTTAAAGAAATATAGTATTGTTGATGGTGCTGTGGATGCAGAGGCCAATCGCATCTATCAGACGGCTCCAGGCAATCGTTTCTCTACAAAGATGGGCTCGCAGTCGGAAGAGTGGGGTACTCTCGATACCGATCGTGCCAATGGGTGCATCCGAGATCTCGAGCATGCTTACACCAAGGATGGTGGACTGGCAGTCCTCTTTGGCAATATCGCTCAGGACGGTTGTGTCGTGAAGACTGCTGGCGTTGACGAAAGCCTGTGGCACTTCGAAGGTCCAGCTGTCGTCTTCGACTCTCAGGAAGATGCCTGTGAGGGAATCCTTGGTGGCAAAGTAAAGAAGGGCGATTGTGTGGTGATTACTCACGAAGGTCCGAAGGGCGGTCCTGGTATGCAGGAGATGCTTTATCCCACCTCTTATATTAAAAGCATGCACATGGGTAAGGAGTGTGCGCTGATTACCGATGGCCGCTTCTCGGGCGGTACCTCTGGTCTGTCTATCGGACACATTTCTCCTGAAGCTGCAAATGGTGGAAATATCGGTAAGGTAAAGGATGGTGACATCATCGTCATCGACATCCCCAGTCGTAGTATCAATGTCAAGCTGAGTGATGAGGAACTGGCTGCACGTCCGCAACAACCTTTGAAACGCAACCGCTTGGTATCTAAGGCTTTGCGCGCATACGCACAGAGTGTATCTTCAGCTGATAAAGGTGGAATTAGGATAATAGATTAAGAAATGAAAGACAGAATAACAGGAGCAGAAGCTTTGATGCGCGCATTACATGACGAAGGTGTAAAAACCATCTTCGGCTATCCTGGTGGTAGCATTATGCCAACCTACGATGCGCTCTTCGACTATACCCGTGGCGAGAAGAAATGTTTTGACCACATCTTGGTGCGCCACGAACAAGGTGCTACCCATGCTGCTGAGGGCTACGCTCGCGTCAGTGGCGAGGTGGGTGTGGCACTTGTCACCAGTGGTCCTGGTGTTACCAATACCCTCACGGGCATTGCCGATGCCATGATGGACTCTACTCCGATGGTTGTTATTGCCGGACAGGTGGCCATCTCCGCACTAGGTACAGATGCCTTTCAGGAGGTTGACCTCGTAGGCGTTTCTCAGCCTATCTCCAAGTGGTCGTACCAAATACGTCATGCTGCCGATGTGGCCTGGGCTGTCAGTCGTGCGTTCTATATTGCTCGCACGGGTCGTCCAGGGCCTGTGGTGCTCGACTTTGCCCGCAATGCTCAGGTCGAGGAAATAGACTGGGAATCCAAGAAGGTGAATTTTGTTCGCTCATACGTCCCATATCCAAAACTCGACCTCGAGGCTGTTCGTCGTGCTGCAGAACTCATCAACAATGCGAAGAAACCATTGGCGCTCGTTGGTCAGGGTGTAGAACTCGGCAATGCTCAGGAAGAACTGAAAGCGTTTCTTGAGAAAGCCGACATCCCTGCGGGTCGTACCATGTTGGGACTCTCCGCACTACCTTCTAATCATCCGCTCAATGTCGGTATGCTGGGTATGCACGGCAATTATGCAGTCAACCTGAAGGAACAGGAATGCGATGTGCTTATTGCTATAGGTATGCGTTTCTCCGATCGCGTTACGGGTAATCTAAAGACCTACGCCAAGCAGGCTAAGATTATCCATCTGGATATCGACCGTTCAGAGATTGATAAGAATGTAAAGACCCATGTGGCTGTTGTTGCCGACTGTAAAGAATCACTACCTGCTCTCACTGCCCTAATCAATAAGAGCGACCACAAGGCATGGCGCGACTCTTTCAAGGAACTTGACGAGAAAGAACGCACCAAAGTCATCGAACCCGCTATTCATCCCACTGAGGGACCGTTGCTGATGGGCGAGGTGGTCAATGCTGTTGCTCAGCAGGTTCCCGACGGAACAGTGCTGGTTACCGATGTTGGTCAGAATCAGCTCTTTGCCACACGTTACTTCAAATACACTCAGCAACGCAGTATCTGTACCAGCGGTGGTCTGGGTACGATGGGCTACGCTATGCCTGCAGCCATTGGTGCCACCTTTGCTACTGACCGTACCGTCTGCTGTTTCATGGGCGACGGCGGTTTCCAGATGAATATCCAGGAGTTGGGTACCATCATGGAACAGCAAGCCCCTGTCAAGATGATTCTCATGAACAACCACTATCTGGGCAATGTGCGCCAGTGGCAGGATATGTTCTGGCAGCGTCGCAAGTCGTTCACCAAGATGATGAATCCCTGCTACGAATCCATTGCGCAGGGCTATGGTATTCCCTATATCGCTGTTACCGACCGTAAGGATCTGGCTGCAGCTGTAGAAAAGATGCTTGCCACGAAGGGCCCGTTCCTTATGGAGTGTGCCATCAAGGAAGACGACGATGTACTGCCCATGACGCCTCCGGGTTTGGATGTCGATAAGATGATGCTGGAAATTTAGCGGGCTTCGCCCTAAACGATAATTGATAAATGATAAATTGCTACCGCAGCAACTAATTGAGAATTGATGGAAGAGAAGAAGAAATTATATACCCTGCTGGTTTATTCAGAAAACGTAGCTGGTATTCTGAATCAGGTGACTGCAGTGTTTACCCGTCGACAGGTGAACATTGAGAGTCTGAATGTATCGGCCTCCAGCATTCCTGGTGTGCATAAATACACCATAACCGCTTGGAGCAGCGACGAGGACCAGATTATAAAGATTGTCCGTCAGATTGAGAAGAAAATCGACGTGGTGAAAGCCAACTACTTTACTGATGAACAGTTGTTTATCCGTGAGTCAGGCCTTTATAAGTTAGCCACACCGATGGTGCTTGAGAATCCTGAGATTTCACGAACCATTCGTCGCTATGATGCCCACATCATCGAAGTCAACCCTACCTATACCATCGTTATGAAACACGGCATTACCGATGATATCATTGAACTGTACCGTGCGCTCGATGAATATGGTTGTGTGTTGCAGTACACCCGCTCAGGACGTATTGCTGTCACTCGTGGCACACAGGAACAAGTTAGTGAATTTTTAGAGCAGAGAAATACACAGCATGGATAAGATAGGTTGTTACGAGTTTCTTGCTGAGCCGTTCCACTGCGACTTCAGTGGTCGCCTGTTCATGGGTCATCTAGGTAACCACATGCTCAATGCTGCCGACTTTCACTCTTCGGCACGTGGCTTTGGCATGAAGTACCTCATGACGATTAAGCGTTCTTGGGTGCTTTCTCGCTTGGCTATTGAGATGACGGAGATGCCTCAGCAATATACTAAGTTTAATGTCGAGACATGGGTGGAGAGTGCTATGCGCTATTTCACCTCGCGTAATTTCGCTGTCGTCGGAAATGACGGACACGCTTACGGCTATGGCCGTTCTATCTGGGCCATGATTGACACCGAGACGCGTCAGCCCACAGATATTTTCTCGATTGACAATGGTGCCATCAACAACTGGATTGTCACCGACAAAGAGTGCCCCATCGACAAGGGTGGGCGAGTGAAGATGTCTGATAATGCCCAACTGGTACGTACCATTGATACCTATTATAATGATGTCGATATCAACGGACACATCAACAGCGTTAAGTACATCGAGCACATCCTCGACTTGTGGAATCTTGACTGGTACAAGGAACACCAGATCAAGCGTTTCGAGATCGCCTACGTTGCTGAGGCACATGCTGGCGACCAGTTGTCGTTCTATCGTGAGGAGACTGCAGAAAATGAATTCTGTGTTCGTATCGTTAGAACCGACGGAACAGAGTGTTGCCGAAGTAAGGTTAAATTCGTATAATTTGCAACAAAAATTTGGCAATTTGCTTACAATTTGTTATCTTTGCAACCGATATTATTAGTCAACTCCCTCGTCGGCGTTTCGCGTAAGCGCTGAGCAGACTGGTAAGACGACGGCTCTCGTGTAGGGCTGGCATGGTACGCAAGGGATATGTATAACATTTAAATTTTTAAGCTATTATGGCAGAAATGAATTTTGGTGGCGTTATTGAGACTGTAGTCACCAGCAAGGAGTTCTCACTTGAGAAAGCACGTGAAGTATTGAAGGATGAGGTTATCGCCGTCATCGGTTATGGTGTGCAAGGTCCTGGACAGGCTTGCAACCTGCGCGACAACGGTTTCAACGTCATCGTTGGTCAGCGTCAGGGTAAGACCTACGACAAGGCTGTCGCCGATGGTTGGGTACCTGGTAAGACCCTCTTCTCTATCGAGGAGGCTGCTGAGAAAGGAACCATCCTCTGCATGTTGCTCTCTGATGCTGGTCAGATGCAGCAGTGGCCCACTATTAAGCAATATCTGAAGCCTGGCAAGACATTGTACTACTCTCATGGCTTCGCAATCAACTGGAGTGACCGCACAGGTGTTGTTCCTCCCAAGGATGTCGACGTTATCATGGTTGCTCCTAAGGGTTCTGGTACCTCTCTTCGCACCATGTTCTGCGAGGGTCGCGGTTTGAACTGCTCTTATGCCGTTTACCAGGATGCTACGGGTAAGGCCAAGGAGAAGACGCTGGCCTTCGGTATCGGTATTGGAGCTGGTTACCTGTTCGAGACAACCTTCCAGCGTGAGGCTACCTCTGACCTTACTGGTGAGCGTGGTTCACTGATGGGTGCTATCCAGGGCTTGCTGCTGGCACAGTATGAAGTGCTGCGTGAGAATGGTCACACACCTTCTGAGGCTTTCAACGAGACTGTTGAGGAGCTGACCCAGAGCCTTGGCCCGTTGTTTGGTGCTAAGGGTATGGACTGGATGTATGCTAACTGCTCTACCACTGCTCAGCGTGGTGCCCTCGACTGGGCTCCCCGTTTCCACGATGCCATCAAGCCCGTTATGGAGTGGCTGTACTACTCAGTAAAGACTGGTAACGAGGCTCAGATTACCATCGACGCTAACTCTAAACCTGACTATCGTGCTGGTCTGGAGAAGGAGCTCGAGGCTATGCACAACCAGGAGATGTGGCGTGCTGGCGAGACTGTCCGCAAGCTGCGTCCTGAATATCAGGAAGACTAATCATTTGATTAATCAGTCATAAAAAAGGGAGAGGTGATGAACCTCTCCTTTTCTTATTCTCTATATTGCCTTTCCTTATTTTAGCTGGTCCTCAATGAACTGTTTGAGTTCTTGACCACGCAATCCGCGACGCAGAATCTTTCCCTTCTGGTCGACAACGATGGTGTGGGGAATGGAGTTGATATTGAACTGCTTAGCAGCGGCATTGTCCCAACCCTTCAGGTCGCTCATCTGTGGCCAAGGAAGCTTGAGTGTCTTAATGGCCGTCAGCCAAGCATCCTTCTCCTGATCGAGAGAGACGCCCACAATGCCCAGTCCACGATCCTTATTGCTCTCATAGAGCGACAGCATAGACGGCATCTCCTGACGGCATGGACCACACCAAGAGGCCCAGAAGTCGATGATGGTCACCTTGTGCTTGCTAACCTCTGTCATGATGCTCAGTTCGTCACCCTCGGGAGTAGCCTGCGAGAAGTTAGGAATGGTGGCACCCTCGGCTGTCTTTGCCGACTGACGGATACTTGCCTCCATCTGCTTGATGGCATCGCGCTGACGACGCTCGTCAGACAACTTCTCGATAAGTCGCAGACGGTTGTCGTTGTCAATAAGCTCTTCTGGATAGTAGGTCAACAGGAAGTAGCCGAACTCATTGTCGATATTCTTCTCAGTGGTCTCCAAAACAACTTTCGCAAAGCGTTGGTTGAGCTTCTCAATCTCGTCCATACCTTGCTGCTGTTTCTCCTGAGTGACATTGTCACCATAGATATTCTCGGCAATGCGATTAATCTCCTTGCCGATGACCATCACGGAGTCGTTCAGTCGTTGCCACTCATCGTTGCAGGGTGTACCGCTGACGCGTGAAGCACCAGGGGTAGCAGACAGCTTGATGGTTATTTCTCCTGGCTCGCGGATAAAGGCAGCGTTAATCTCGTTGTTCTTGTCGCTATAGACCATGCAGAGTGCCGTTTCCTTGTCAGCCTCGCCTTTAAACGAGAACGCACCTTTCTCTATAATAATAGTGTCGCTGGGCGTACCATTGATCATGTCGCTGGTCAGAAACAGCGTGTCGCCGTCCTCCAGCCCCTCGGCAGTACCCTGCAGCTTGTAGGTGTTCGACTGACAGCCCACCAACAGGAGGGCGAGGACACTAAACGATATACTGGTCAGAAATGCTTTCATTGTTGACTACTCTACGAATGGTTTCAGCAAACATATCGGCCACGCTGAGCTGCTTGACCTTAGCGCAACGTAGGGAATAGGGGATAGAGTCGGTGAAGACAATCTCTTCGAGCGCTGAGTTCTGTACGCGCTCGCTGGCAGGCCCACTCATCACACAGTGTGAGGCACAAGCGCGAACGGTCTTGGCGCCAGCCTCTTTCATGATGTCGGCAGCCTTGGTGATAGTGCCAGCGGTATCAACCATGTCGTCGATGATGACCACATTCTTGCCTTCTACGTCACCGATAATCTGCATGTGTGATACCACATTGGCACGGGCACGCGTCTTGTTGCAGAGCACCAGCGGACAGCCCAGGTACTTGGCATAGGTGTTGGCACGCTTTGAACCACCTACGTCGGGAGAGGCGATAACCAGGTCTTCCAGGTGCAGGCTCTGCAGGTAAGGCAGAATAACGCCAGAGGCATAGAGATGGTCCACGGGAACATCGAAGAAACCCTGAATCTGGTCAGCATGCAGGTCCATCGTGATAACGCGGTCTACACCAGCCACACTCAGCAGGTCGGCCACCAGCTTGGCGCCGATAGAGACGCGTGGCTTGTCCTTGCGGTCCTGACGAGCCCATCCGAAGTAAGGAATGACGGCATTGATAGTGCGTGCCGAAGCGCGCTTGGCAGCGTCAATCATTAGGAGCAGTTCCATGAGATTGTCAGAATTGGGAAATGTACTCTGTACCAGGAAGATATCCTGTCCGCGAATGCTCTCCTCGTAAGAAACGGCAAACTCGCCATCAGAGAACTTCGTAATCTGAAGCTTTCCCAATGGACATCCTAGACTTTGACAGATTTTCTCAGCCAGATACTTGGTGGCAGTACCTGAGAATACCATGTAGTTTTTGTTTGAGCTCATCTTATATAATTATCAATAATCATTATTCACTTTTCACTTTTCACTCTTCACTAGGCCGCAGGCCGCCTATCCGATTGCTTTCTTTATTTTGCAGAAGTGGTCTATCAGCGCTTGATATTCCAACTCCTGATGGATGTTGAAACGGTTCCAGAGGTCACCACTGATGACGATACCTCCAAAGCCCAGATCCTTGACGGCCTTGATGGTGTCCAGATTCATGCCGCCCAACGCATAGACGTGGCGGTCGATGAGTCCCTTCCGTGAGGCCTCCTGCAGCTGGTCCATCGTGAAGGTGGCCTTGCGGTCAGGCTCCGTCTGACTGTCGAAGATGTACTTCAGCAGCACGTAGTCAGCATGTTTCTTGGTATCCTTCAGCATATCCAGATGGCTGCACGAACGACTGATGTGTCCCTTGTAACCATTAGGTACAGGAGTCGTCTCGTCGTCGATATGGATGCCGTGCAACTTGAACTCCTCCTTCAGGTAGTAGTTGTCGTGCACAGTGATACGCTTTCTGTACTCATCGGGCAAAAGCGTCAGCAGTCGCTCGGAATACATGGGCGACGAGCCTGGCTTGAACAAGTGCAGGTCGTCAAGTCCCGCCTCGAAGAGCGACGAGAGGATTTTGTCTTCTTCCACGAAAAACGTGGGTTGAGTCATCAATACGAGTTTCATCAGTTGGCAGCTTCAAATTCTTTCAGGAAACGAACGTCATTCTCAGAGAACATGCGGAGGTCAGAGACGCGATACTTCAGGTTGGTGATACGCTCCACACCCATACCGAAGGCGTAACCGCTATAAATCTTCGAGTCGATGCCGCACTGTTCCAACACGTTGGGGTCAACCATACCGCAACCCAGAATCTCTACCCAGCCAGTGTGCTTGCAGAAACCGCAACCCTCGCCGCCACAGATGAAGCACGAGATGTCCATCTCGGCACTGGGCTCTGTGAAGGGGAAGTAGCTGGGGCGCAGACGAATCTGTGTGTCTGGGCCGAACATCTCGCGGGCAAACGACAGCAGCACCTGCTTCAGGTCGGTGAACGAGACGTTCTTGTCGATATACAGACCTTCCACCTGGTGGAAGAAACAGTGGGCACGGGCCGTGATAGCCTCGTTGCGATATACACGTCCAGGACAGATAACACGGATGGGAGCGGTCAGCTTGCCGTCCTCGGTGTGCATCTGCTCCATAACGCGCGCCTGTACGCTAGAAGTATGTGAACGCAACAGGATATTCTTGGTGACATCGTTGGGATGCTGACTGACAAAGAACGTGTCCTGCATGTCGCGGGCAGGATGGTCGGCAGCAAAGTTCATGCGAGTGAACACGTGCAGGTCGTCCTCTACCTCTGGACCGTCGGCCAGTACAAAGCCCATGCGTGAGAAGATGTCGATAATCTCGTTGGTGACAATGGTCAGCGGATGACGTGTACCCAGCTGAACAGGGTAGGGTGTACGGGTCAGGTCGATGGCCTCGTCGCCACTCTCCTGGGTGGCACACTCCTCGCGCAACTGGTTGATGCGCTCGGTAGCCAGGGTCTTCAACTCGTTAATCTTCATACCTACCGTCTTCTTCTGGTCGGCCGCAACCTCGCGGAAATCGTTCATCAGAGCGGTAATCTCACCTTTCTTGCTGAGGTACTTCAGACGCAGTTGTTCTACCTCTTCGGCATTCTTCGCACTAAGTGTCTGTACTTCTTTCAGAAGCTCGTCTATCTTATCAAGTATCATATCTTTTTTGATGTATTTCTCAAATTTTGATGCAAAGGTACAAATAAAATGAAAATTAAAGATGAAAAATTAAAGATTATTTGTAACTTTGCACAAAATTTTGAGAGAAGATAGAAAAATGAGTTCACTCGTGAGACTAAATCTTATTGTTTCGGTTGTGTTGCTGGCCGTTCTGACGTCGTGTGGCGGCAACAAAAGTGGACAGGCAACAGAGGAAGTACCTGCCGACTCTATCCAGAATGACTCCCTCCGCAATGACTCGCTGTTGGCAGAGGACTATCCGATGCCCAAGGCTGCTGACGAGCTGTTCGACGATTTCGTCTATAATTTCGTTGTCAACCGCAAACTGCAGATGGAGCGCATCCATTTCCCTTTGCTTTGTCAGAAGGACGGTAGGACGCGTAAACTGACCCGGAAGGACTGGAAAGTAGAGCATTTCTTCATGCGCCAGGGTTACTACACGCTGCTCTTCGACAACGAGAAACACATGGAGATTGTGAAGGACACGTCGGTCAACCATGCCATTGTGGAGAAAATCCATTTCGACACCCAGCAGATTGACCAGTATGTCTTCGACCGCAAGCGTGGTGCCTGGATGCTGACGCTGTTGCGTACCATTCCTATTACGCGTAATATCAATGCCTCGTTCCTGACGTTCTACCACCAGTTTGCCAGCGACAAGGCCTTTCAGGAGAAGAGCCTGGCCAGTACCGTGAAGTTTGTGGGACCTGATCCTGACGACGACTTCAACATGATGGAGGGCATCATTACGCCTGACACGTGGGAGGCTTTTGCGCCCGAACTGCCGAAGAAGATGATTTATAATATTATCTATGGTAAACCCGTCCGCGAGGGCGACAGCAAGGTCTTCGTCTTGCGTGGCATCGCCAACGGCTTGGAGGTGGAGATGACGTTCAAGCGCAAGAATGGCGATTGGAAACTGACAAAACTGACAACATAATATGGCGGCCTGCGGCCTAATTGATAAATGATAACGGAGAACGATTATAGTCTGCTGCAGCACAACACATTTGGCATCGACGCCAAGTGTAGCCGTTTCGTGGAATACAGTTCTGTGGAAGAGGCTCAGGAGATTGCCCGACAACTCGATGGGACCTATCTCTTAATTGGTGCTGGCAGTAACCTTTTGCTGACTGGCGACTTCAACGGAACAGTGGTTCACTCGGCGGTAAAAGGTATTGAAACTCAGACAGATAGCCGTATTCGTTGCGGTAGTGGTGAAACGTGGGATGAGGTGGTTGCTTGGTGCGTGGGACATCATCTTTATGGTGCTGAGAACCTGTCGCTCATTCCTGGTGAGGTGGGTGCCAGTGCCGTCCAGAACATTGGTGCCTATGGTGCTGAGGTCAAGGACCTGATAGTGTCTGTCGAGGCCGTCGAGATTGGTACTGGTCGCCTGTGCGTCTTCTCTCGTGAGGAGTGCCAGTATGGTTATCGCGACAGTCGTTTCAAGCACGAGTGGAAGAACAAATACCTCATCACCCATGTCGTTTACCAGCTGTCTAACGACGAGAGCCGTCAGTCTACGGAATATGGTAATATCCGTGCTGAACTGGATCGCCGAGGCATTCAGACGCCCACGGCCGCTGAGCTGCGTCAGGTTGTCATCGACATTCGCAACGCCAAGCTCCCAGACCCCAAGGTCATGGGCAATGCGGGCAGCTTCTTCATGAATCCCGTGGTGAGTCGTGAGAAGTTTGAAGCCTTGCTGGCTGAATATCCGCAGATGCCACATTATTATATAGATGCCGACCACGAGAAGATTCCTGCCGGCTGGATGATTGACCAGTGTGGTTGGAAGGGTCGTTCGCTGGGCCGTGCAGGCGTACACGACAAGCAGGCCCTCGTCCTCGTTAATCGCGGTGGCGCCACAGGTCAGGAAATTGTAGACCTCTGCAACACCATTCGTGCTGATGTCCAGGAGAAGTTTGGCATCGATATCCACCCAGAAGTGAACATTATATGAAGCTGACATTCTTAGGAACGGGAACATCGTGTGGCGTGCCCACCATCGGCTGCCAGTGCTATACCTGTAGCAGCACCGACCCGCACGACAAGCGTTTGCGCTGCTCGGCACTCATCGAGACGGAGCAGACGCGACTGCTCATCGACTGTGGTCCCGATTTCCGTCAGCAAATCATGCCGCAACCCTTCCGCAAGATTGACGGCATCCTCATCACCCACGCCCACTACGACCACATGGGCGGCATGGACGATATCCGGCCCTACTGTCAGTTTGGCGAAATCAATGTCTATGCGGACCCCATCGCCCGCCGAGGCATGCTCGAGATGCTGCCATACTGCTTTGCCGAGCACCGCTATCCTGGCGTCCCTGCCATCCAGCTCCACGAGATTCACAAGCACGAGGCTTTCCGCATTGGCGACCTCGACATCGTTCCCTTTCAGGTCATGCACCACGACCTGCCCATCCTCGGCTACCGCATTGGTCCGCTGGCTTATATCACCGACATGAAAACCATTGCCGAAGAGGAGATTCCTTATATCGAGGGCTGCGACACCCTGGTGGTCAACGCCCTGCGCCAGAAGCCTCATCACTCCCATCAGACCCTCGACGAGGCCGTAGCCTTTGCCAGTAGGATAGGGGCCCGCCAGACCTGGCTCATCCATTCCAGCCACGACATTGGCCGCCATGCAGAGGTCAATGCCTCCTTGCCCGCCAACATCCAGATGGCCTACGATGGTCAGGTGATAGAAATCTGATCCGTAAGCTTCTTTGACGACGAAGATTAACCCATTATAAAGAATTAGTAAGCCCTCCACTATTCACGAAGAATGGTGGAGGGTCTTCAATTCTTCAATTTTTCAATTCTTCAATTCTTCAGAACGGTCCGCGCCCCATGCACGAGGTGGTTGTGATGGCCGTCAGGAAGGCGGTGAGAGCGGCTACTATGACCTTCACCGCAATCTCAACAAAACTTTGTTTCTTCATAGTCTCAAGTTTTTAGTTTTCAAAGTTTTAAGAAGTGAGGGCTTCAGCCTTCAGACCTCGGCCCTCAAACTTCATCAGTTGGTGTCGCCTGCGTCGTCATCGTCGGGGTTGTCGCCGTTGCCGCCGGTGTTTCCACCATTGCCGCTGGGCGTTACGCTACCCGTGTTGCCACCCTGGTTCTGACCACCATTCTCCGTGGATTCGCCGTTCCCATTCTCCGTGGATCCATTCTCCGTAGAACCATTCTCACCACCCTCGTTTTCGGGGTCCTCCACGTTGCCCTCGTCGGTGCTGGTTACGCGCTTCACCTCGTTGCCCTCGCGGTCGTAGCAGGTAATCTGTACGGCGGTGTTCTTCAGCTCGTCCTTCAGGTCGGTGCTGGGTGTGAAGATGATGCGGCGGCTGGTAATCAGCTTCGTCTTCACGTCGTTCACGTCCTCAACGCTCTTGGCGCGCAGTCCGAAGCGCATGGTGCCCAGTCCGGGCAGTGCTACGCTGTGCCCCTCGGTAGCCCACGCCTTGATGACCTCGCCGGCGGCGTCCCAGCAGGCCTGCATCACACCACGGCTCACACCGCTGCGGAGGGCTGCCTCCTTCACCACCTTCGCCTGCGTCAGTGCGGTATAGAGCTCAGGGCTCATCACGTAGCGCCACACGCCAGGGTTCTCGGGGTTCTTGTCAAACTTGATCTTCTTCTCTACTGCTTTTACTTTCAGTGCCATAATTTGTAATAATTTTTAGTTAAACATAGGATTTTGTTCTCGTGTCGCCGATAAGCTTCCATTTTTGCGCTCTGGGCAGGCCGTAAATTCTGTCAGGCCTGAAAACATATTTTGGCTGCCCAGCGAGCATTTTCTTCTGCTTTCATTGACAATGCAAAGGTACAAATTTTTCATAAGACAAACAAATAATTTATGTAAAGAATTCGGAAAAGATTATATGGTTCTATAATCCCCCATTTTTTATTGCATATTTCAGATGTCAGATTTCAGTTTTTAAAATGGGGGGTAGGTAGATGACTGTCAGGACATGTTTATGATTTTATAATTATTATAATAATTATAAAATTAATATATTATTATATATAATATTTTATACTTTCTTCTCCCGTCGCTCATGTCAAGGGGGTGCCAAAATAAAAACTGAAATCTGACATCTGAAACATTACATCTTTTTTGGCAATATATTTGGCGATTCGCTCGGTTTTCACTATCTTTGCATATTCAAAAATACAGACAATGACAAAGAAGCAACGTTCAGAAGAAGACTATTATAACGAGAGCCGAAGACTTCGGGCAGAGACAATGCTAATGGCAGATTCTTTGCGTGAAAATCCGCTTCGTTTCACAGTCACTAATGGTATCACGATGGACGTTGAAGTAACGAAGTCTGACTTGAAAACCATTGTCAGCAAGAATACCCAGGACAACCGTTTCAATGCCTTCAAGAACAAGGTTGCACAGGACATAAGAGGCTTCATTGAAAAAGCTAATTACGAAGGATGGCGCGAAGTGATTCCTGGCAAACATCCTGAAACAGCCTATTTTGCTTACTTTAGCAGAGAGCTTGGAGCTAAGGCATATCTCTGTATTCGTAAAATTAAGAACACTGGCCTATTCAAGCCATATGCCATTATTGACCAAGCGATGTTCGATGCTGAAATACAAAACCTGAAGAAATAAAAACCGCTGAACTGATTTGCTAACCCGATTACGGTGCTACTCTTTCATTTCAGCGGGAGGAAATCGTTTCCTTTCGTGCTGCAAAGATAAGTATTTTTTCCATAAGTTCCAAATTTTGGAGCAGCGAAATCAAAAAAAAGTTCATTTTTCTATGATGAGTCGTGAGAAAATTCGCTAAAGGCACATTTTTTGAAAATATTTCAATAAATAGGCAACAATATCGATTTAATTTACTATCTTTGCATTCAGATTCACTGACCAAACAGATATGAACCAAGAGAACGCACGATATCATTCACTAAGGAAGAGGGCAATTTTACCCCCCCCCAATTTCGTGTAATCTAACAAGAAATATCCCTTCGTGCTCTTCGGAGCAGCTTTTCTATGGAACATTACATCTCATCTAGACTTATCACTTCAAACTCCTTCAGATTGATATACGCATCCAAATCTTCGTTCGTCTCGTCAAACTCATCGATTGCGGTCCAGCTTCAGGTCATCCCACGTACCTCGACAATCCACCTCGTGCCAGTCGGCTCCCAGCCTTGTTACAAGGTTTCCTAACCAACGCTTGGGATAATAGAATCCGTTCTCTACCAATGGTTTCTTTCTGTTTTGTAGTCGCAGCATCTTCCCATACAGCGACCTCATCTGTCGTCTGTCGCCCACGATGCTGACAGACATAAACGCAGGGGTACTCATTTTTTTGCTGCGAAGGTAGAAGATCCAACTGAGATGTCCAAATATTTTAGATCCGTTTAGGTGGATTTTGGATAGTTTAGATCATCTCATAATAAGAATTTTCGTTCAAAATATGTATATTTTCTCTATTCTTTTGTAGAATTTCGTAAACTTTTTGTATCTTTGCATCGTTCATACCCACGCCTTCGGGCGGAAAGGGTGGGACGGCGACATATTGGAAAGCGTCATTGATGCTTTGTTTTTGGCTATTTGAACGTCGGAAACTCAAATCCTGTACAAAGACAAATGCGGAGATGAATGCTACGGGTGTAGTATATACTCCCGGAGTGTGCCGAGGGCTAACTGTGCCCTCACGCACACTTTTGGGTGTATTATATACTTTACCGGCGTGGGTATTCAGACTCTGTTCGTTCTTTCAGGAAGGCTTCCGACGGCCGAAATAGCAGAACGGGCAGGTGAGGATACCCCGCTTTTTGTATGCCGTTATCAATAGCTAGGAACCTCTGACTCATGGGTATCAGTCAGAACAGATACTGACCGATGCCAAATCATAAGGCAGTTGATTTATTTGGAGAAAGGCCTGCTAAAGGGATTCCTGCTAAGCCATTTATAAAATGGGCAGGTGGTAAAGGAAATCTCCTTCATAAGTTGGAAGCATTACTGCCAACTTATTTCGACGATCTTGAAAATGTAACTTACATAGAACCTTTTGTTGGCGGCGGTGCGATGCTGTTCCATATGTTGCAGCGCCATAAGTGTATTAAACGGGCCGTTATCAACGATATTAATGCCGACCTTATCCGTTGTTATCAGCTGATTGCAAAAAACCCTCAGATTCTTATTGACAGGTTGAAGAACATTGAGAACAACTACTATAGTGTAGAATTCTCAGCAAGAAAGGAACTTTTCTATGCCTATAGGGACCAATATAATAGCGAAGGGATACATCCAGACGAAAGGGCTGCGCTATTTATCTTCCTTAATCACACGTGCTTCAATGGATTATATCGAGTAAATGCGGCAGGGGAATTCAATGTTCCATACGGACGATATAAGAAGCCTGCTATCTGCAATGAGGAACTGATAATGGCAGACCACCATCTGCTTAATTCTGTTGAATTGGTGATTCGTCAGCCAGGCGATTATAAGCTTGTTCGACAGAATCTTAGCAGGAATCATCCCAACTTCGTGTATTTCGACCCGCCTTACCGTCCACTCTTTGGTTCATCTAACTTCAAGTCATACTCTAACAGTCCATTTGGAGATGAACAGCAAGTAGAATTGAAATTGTTCTGTGACTGGTTGACTCAGCGTAATTGTCAAATTATGGTGAGCAATTCAGATAGCAAGGATCAAAACGATGTCAGTTATTTCGAAGAACTGTATGAAGGCTACAACTTCAGCAGGATATTAGCACCAAGATTTATCAATGCCAATCCTGAAAAACGAAATGAATTGGAAGAGATAGTTATCAGAAACTATAATTGTTAGGAGTTATGCTGCAAAAGATTAAATATAAGCCCATATATAGGACCCATAAAGATTCTATTGAGAAGGATTTTTATATTCCATGCTATACAGAAAGTATAGAGTTGTATAGGGCTGTCGGTTTCTTTTCTCTTCACTCTTTGACATTGTCTATCGATGGTCTTATTCACTTTGTTGAAAATCACGGAAAGATTAGTCTCATCTGTAATCCTGACCTTTCTATGACGGATGTAGAAATTATAGATGCATGCATCAATATAGATGAGAATACCGTAATTGAATCATTGCTACGTTCTATACTCGGATGTCAGATTACAGATAATGAGATAAGAAAACTTGATGTTATTTGCAATATGATTGCAGAAAGAAAATTGGAAATAAAAGTTGCTTATCAGCCATTAGGTATTTTTCACGAAAAATTTGGAATCTTTGTAGATGAGAACAACAATATGATCTATTTTAATGGGTCATTAAACGAGACAACATCCGCTTTCTTGTTAAATCAAGAAAGTATTACAGTTAGTTGTTCGTGGAATAGTGAAGAAGTAGGTCAATTTATAAAAGATGAGCTTCAGTATTTTAATAATCTATGGGAAGGTAAAGAAGAATCTGTTATCATTATCGATTTCCCCGAAGCTGCTAAGAACCAGTTGTTAAAATGCTATAAGAAGAGTGAGTCGTTAGAAGAAGCAATTAATGCATATATTATATCTCGAAATGGTGGTAAGAAGAAAGAGTTATATCCATATCAAGAAAAAGCAATTAAAGAATTCTGCGATAATGGCTACCGACATTTCTATGAGATGGCAACTGGAACAGGTAAGACCTTTACCTCAGTCAAAACTATCAAGCGACTTAAGAAAGAGAAAAATGAGAAAATGTTTGTCGTGGTGTGTGTGCCGCAGATAGATTTGCAAGTCCAATGGGAGGCCGCTTTACGGGAAGAAGGATACGACAAGATTTATCTTTTTGGAGGAAGTGGCTCTTCATTTGAAAAGACTCTTGCTGAAGCAACAATTGATTATTATACAGGCGATGATGATGTTATTTGTGTAGCGGTATATGACACTTTCTTTTCAAAGATGTGCTCTGAGATCCGCAAGATTACACCAATATTTATTATCGTTGACGAAGCTCATAATCTGACGAAGGGCAATCTGGCTACATTGGTAAAGCTAAATCCTCAATACAAACTGGGACTTAGTGCTACTATTCAGCGTTTTAGCGAAAGCGAATCCGAAGCCATCGTTGGCTTCTTTACTACAAGCAAACCCTTCTATTTCGGCATTGATGAAGCAATAGATAACGACTTTCTTTCAAAATATGAGTATCATCCTATCTTCGTTCGACTCACAGAAGATGAGAACGAGAAGTTCCAATTCAAGAGTAAGCTACTTGCCCAAGAAATGAATAAAAAAGAACGTGATGAAGAGATTATTGATAAACTTCGCAGAGAAAGGAGCCTTATTCTTAAGCAAGCTTCAGGGAAAATAGAGAAACTAAGAGAGCTTGCAGAAGAAGGATATAACTTCGTCAATTCTGTTCTCTATTGCGGGCAGGGAAAAGATGACGAGGGAGAGCTTATCATCGACTCCGTTACAAAGATTCTTTATGACAATGGTTTGGTCGTGTCTCAATTTACCAGCAGGACATTAAATCGAAAGAGAGTCTTGTACGAATTTGAACAGGGGTATTTTGACACCTTGGTTGCTATAAAGTGTTTTGACGAGGGTGTTGATGTTCCCAAGCTTGACAAGATCTATATTATGGCAAGTGATAGTGCTTTGAGACAAACCGTTCAACGACGAGGCCGTGTACTACGTAAGTGTAAAGAGAGTGGTAAGACGATAGCCTATATCTATGATATGGTAGTGCTACCAGCAATCGAAGCAGGAACGTACGGTAGCGATGGACTACTCAAAATAGAATTAGCCAGAGCTAAAGAATACAACAGATTGGCGTTGAACAAGGAGGCTAATGAGATGACATTTAACGACATTGAAGATACTTATCATATAACAATAACTGAATCCCAAGAATATGAATCAGAACCCGATTGAAGACGTGTTAGAAGAACTTCATTTTACTGAAGCTCAAAAAGAGGGCTTTTGGAAGTTCTTGAACTATGCTAAAACCTGTCAAGAGACAGGCAATAACAAGCAATTAAAATCACAACTTGAAGAGGTTGTGAGAAGTGTTGTAGATAAAGATTAGCCCTATGAAGATCAATTACATAAGATACCACAACTATCGTTGTTTCAAGGACCTTACAATCAAGTTTGACACGACAAGCACAAAGAACATTTCTTTGGTGATGGGGGTCAATGGCTCTGGAAAAACAGAGATGCTTTTCTCTTTCCAATGGGTACTTTATGGTTTTAACTTCAAAAGCATGCGCGAGAAGGAAGAGACCCCATACTCATTAAACTCAGCACTACACCATAAGTTAGAAGTGGACAGACATGCAAATTCTGTAGAATGTTGGGTAGAACTATCCTTTACTAACAAAGGGACGGAATATTTCATCAAGCGTACAGAGACTTTCATGCGATTAAATGACAAAGTAACCTCAAACGAAAAGGTAGAGTTAAGTCATACCGAGCCTAACGGTGAACGTACAATACCAGAAACAAATAAGGATATAGTAGAGGAATTACTATCTAGAATAATTCCAAAATCTATTTTGGAAGGAATAACATTCGATGGTGAGCGTATGAAAAAACTCAATATCGTTGGAGATCAATCGATTGAAACTATCAAGAATGTTATTTCGCTTGTCACTAATGAGAAACTTTTCGAGTTGTGTTCCGGTGAAATTAAAGATGTCAACGGTGACATCCGTAAGGAAAAGATGAGAATTAACCGCCAGGCTGGTAACGTCTCTGCTGAAGAACTCGAAAAAGAAATTGGAGAATTGGAAGACACCATTGAAGAGAATAAAATCAGTCTTCATGGTATTGGAATTAATCAAGAAAAAGTTGCTAACAAGTTAGAAGAAATCTCTATCAAATTATCGGAACTGAAAGATGCTGAAGAATTAGAGCAGAAACGAAAAGGCCTGGAGAAAGATTTTGAACGAGTAAAAAAGAGCTTTGAGCAAAATACCGACATCTTCTATAAGAGGCTGTCGGATGGATATGCATTAGTTACAGATCAATTGGTTGGTGACGTTAAACAGTCTATCGAAAATATTGATATCCCAGCAGGATTAACTGTCGAGGCTGTCAAAAGTATTTTAAAGCGTCCTAAATGTATCTGTGGTTGTGACATGACTACAGATGTTATCAAACATTTGACTGATATGTTGTCAACACTTCCTCCAGATAATATCAGCAGTACACTTTTGTATATGGCAAATCAGTTCGAGGGTGAGAAGAAGCGTACTGGCAAGTTGCTAAAAGAAGCTTACAAAGCGATGAAAGATGATGAAGACGAAGTCGCTACTATAAAAGCTCAGTTAGCAGAGATTGCTCAGTCTTTAGTAACAAATGTTTCTGAAACGATAAGGGAACTAGGTAAAGAACGTGATGAACAACTAAAATTACAGGGGCGCTTGAATCATGACGAAGAAAGATGCAATAGCGAAATACTGAGGGCAGAGAAAAGACTAAAGGAGGCTAAAGCAGAGTTACAAGCCGCATCTGGAAATCAGGAACAACTAAAGGCCTTAAATGCCCAGCAAGGGTTACTTGATCTATTCAAAAATGCAATTGAAAAAATAGGCGAACGTAATAGTGAATTATCTCTCTTGAGCATCAATACCTATCTTTCTAAAGCATATACGTTACTCAGCGAGGATACTGGAAGAAGAATCTATTTATGTCAGCATGAGAAAAAAGACAAGTATCGTCTTGTAACATACGTAAAGAGCAAATATGATACGCTACGTACAACATGGACAAATAGTGGAGAACTGAAAACCCTTCAAGATGAAGGCTTATCTGAAAGTGAGATACACGAAAAGATTGTCCTTAAAGTTGTCGAAGGTAAATCCACAGGACAGAGTAAGGTTAATTCACTTGCTTTTGCCAAAGCTATTTTGGATTATTCTAATGAGGATAGAACTACAGATAAACTGAAAGTGTCTCATGATTATCCTTTCCTCATAGACTCTCCCTTTACTGAACTAAGTGGCAAAAACCTTGAGAATGTGGCCCAATATATTCATACTTTTGCTAATCAGATAATCCTGATGGCTGATGATAAGAGTTATGGTGGAGTATCTACTTTAGTCGAGCCTGAAGTATGTTCAAAAACCAAGTTACTCAAGGATGAAAAAGAAGGTATAACTTACATAAAATAAAACACTATGCCAATAAATATTGATACTACCTACCGTATTAATCGCAATCAAGACCAAGAAGAGCAGATGCGATATCTTTGGAGAGATTTGAGGGTATTCAATGACTATCATCAGATATTGGTAATATCTGCGCTTATAGGCTATGCTAATGATGCCCATGTTCCTTTTACCAATAAGGCGGAACCTGTTCAGATTATTAACTTTGAGGACAGGGAAAAAGAAATCATCAATTTCTTGGCTTATCTGAGAGAAGGGAATCAGTCAATATTGCAGGAAAGGCCCAAAGACGATCCAGACCGAAACAAGATGTATCAAGCATTTGAGTATTATGCAAATGGCGGTTTCCCTATTCTATGCAAGAAGCTTGGAGTGGATTTTGCTGACAAAAGTAAGAACGACAGATACACCATCTTGCATAAGTATTATACTATGCTGGTTCAAAATGACCTAATGGATATTGAATAATGAAAAAGCTACTCCCTCAAGCAAACACACTGGCTACAGTCATCAGGACTTTCAAACTCATTGGTAACACAATGAATTGTACGTTGGCAGATATAGCATCGTTTAACAATTTTGAATTGCGTCAGGCATCTTATTATTCCAATGCTTGCTATTTTCTTGACCTTATCGATGAGAACCTGAAACTGACACCTTTGGGTGAAGATATTATGACAGACCCCAAAAGTGCAAAAGTCAGGATATACGAGTTAATCATCAAACATGAACTCATAGGTCAGTTATTTGCTAAAACAGCCCTATATCCCAAACGAAAAGTTGTTAGAGATGGTAAAGAGCTTGTAAGGGCGCTTTATCCGGAATATGGGGAGGCTGTTATTGATCGACGTACCAAGTGCCTAATTGGCTGGTGTGAGGAGATCATAGATTATATGAGAACATCAGACTTGTAAAGATGGAAGAAGTCAAGAGAATCTATATTCTGCTATTACGTAATAATGGTCTGAAAATCAAGGATGTCGCCCAAAAACTTGATTTGGACAAATACCATGTGGCAGATATTTTGTTTTCTACTGACAACATTCCATTTTGGTATCAAGACAGTTCTTCATTGTGGTTTGCAAAAGAAGGTGCTATAGTAATTGAGGAACCAGAAGAGACAAAAGAACCGCTCATTACTTCTATCGAGATACCACAAAGATTCAACATCAGCAAGTTCTTAGAGGAAGATTTAAGCGATTCGTTACGTGCCTATTTGCATCAGATTTCAAAATATCGAATTTATTCAAATGATGAAATGATTGAGCTATTCAAGCGATATCGGAATGGAGACAAAAATGCATTTGATCTGATTATAATGAGTCAACAACGGCTTGTGGCAAATATGGCTCTTCTATATTGCAGGAAAGGAACTCCTCTTGAAGATATCATACAAGAAGGCAATGTTGGACTTGTTAAAGCAGCAGAGCGATTTGATTATACACAATACCGCAGTTTCTCTAATTATGCAAAATCGTGGATACTACAATCAATCTCATTTGCTATGGCAAGTATGCCATATATGATTAGATTGCCTCTGAATCAATTGTCTTTATATCGAAAAGTGAGGGACTTCAAAGACCATTATGAGCAAGAAAATGGTTATTCCCCTTCTATAAACGATATAGACCTAAATGAAAGCTCTGATCTAGACCGAATCAAATACTTAGACGGACTTCCATATAATCTTAAGTCGTTGATGCATTTGTCTGACAATATGGATGTATTTGAGAGTAGGACGAATGCAATTGAGGATTTAATAGACAAAAACGAAGTTCAGTTTTCTGTCAAAAAACTCTTAAGGCGCTTGCAAAAAAGAGAACGACAAATGTTACAGATGTTTTATGGAATTAACAGAAAAGAAGAATCTTTAGCGTCTATCGGAGACTTTTTTGGTTTAACTCGTGAAAGGGCAAGACAAATTAAAGAAAAAACTGTCAGGCATTTAAGAGACATCCTTAATAGTCGAAAAGAGAATGTCGATAAAATGAAGATTAATATACAAGACGATGAAGATGACGATCTTGATATTGGCAGTACACTGGCCATGTCTCAATCGAATAATAAAGAAAAGGACGAGCCAAAGAAGCGACAGGGTGTAGTTATACAAATTGATGATCTTAAAGAAGGCGACGAGATTTATTATAACGACGTTCTTTGTACTGTAAAAACAATAATCGAAAGCGCACAATCTCCTAAACTCATCATAGAATATCAGAATGGTGTTAGAGATGTCGTATTATATAACAAATCAAAATATAGTAAGGTGGCTCATAGTCCAAAAACAAATCGGGAATATGTGCAACCCCCAAAAGAGCGTCATCAGTTTCAATTGTCTACGCCATTGAGCAAGTTGGTTGATTTAAATATAATAACAGAAAAACAACTTTACCAATGTCGAAAAAAGGGGTTGAAGAATATAGGCGATGTAAAACATATTATTGAAAAATATGAACTCACTCTAGATTCAACTCGCTTCACAAAATACACACTTGACATGTGGTTTACTATCATTAGTCTTTTAAACAAATCCCATAAGTAGTAATGTCCGCTATTACTCCATATTACCGTTCCACTAATAAAGACTTCACCCTTGTAGAAGGTGATTGCGTGTCAGTACTTGAAGCATTTGACTTCAAGTTCGATGTGATATTTGCTGACCCGCCGTACTTTCTGAGTAATGGTGGCATAAGCGTGAGTAGCGGAAAGGTGGTTTGTGTTGATAAAGGAACATGGGACAAAGCACCTTCACCAGAGTTTATCGACGAGTTTAACCACAAGTGGCTGGCGGCATGCAAAGACAAGTTGAAGGATAATGGTACCATTTGGATTAGCGGTACTCACCACAACATCTTTTCTGTAGCGGACCAGTTGTCTGAATTAGGCTTCAAGATTCTGAATGTAGTTACGTGGAATAAGACTGATCCACCTGACAACGTTTCTCATCGTGTCTTCAAACACTCAGCCGAGTACATTATCTGGGCCAAGAAATCGAAACGGGCTCAGCATCGGTATAACTATGAGCTGATGCGTCAGCTAAATGATGGTAAGCAGATGACGGATGTGTGGCGTATGCCAGCTGTTGCTAAATGGGAGAAGTCTTGTGGCAAACATCCCACGCAGAAACCTCTGAGTCTCTTGGCTCGAATTATCATTGCATCCACCAAAGAGGGGGACTGGGTGTTAGATCCATTTAACGGTAGTGGTACTACTGGCGTTGCAGCATCGTTGCTCGGTAGGAAGTTCCTGGGTATAGATATGGAAAAGTCCTATCTGGAACTAGCATCAAAACGTCGTGAGGAATTGGAGAATGAAGATGTTCGCCAGGCTTATAAGGAAATGGTGCTGGTGGACTTCAACGGTGCCATCCAAGCAGAACAGCCTCATCATGTACTTGTAGGCAGGATAGGTTCTGAGGAACAATGGGAATGGTTTGAGAAGTCGCATACCTATATACTGCCCATCAGCAAGATTCTGTCGATGCCGAAGCTGCTGGGCGCTGAGTATGTGCTGGCTTTTCTTGGCAAGGATTCGAAAAGAGGACAACTCTGTAGAATATCGTCTGTTAAACCACAAGTGAAGACTCGCGAACAAGTAACGGAAATGGCATCACATAACTCTGATTACAAACCTACACGCGACAACACCTATTGGCTCATCCATTTGGAAAAGCCTTTAGATGAAACGAAAAACAAGGTGTTTAACAAGTCGCTACTACTGAACCTGCAGGAGCAGCGCGGAGCCTATTGGATAAAGAAATACGAAGAAGCTATCAGGGCGTTTGAGTGACCTTCTGTAGTATCTGACTGATTTTACACCAATAGTAATATGCCTCTGGGTTACCGCGTCGGATCTTTGCCACTTCCTTGCTGACAACAGGACTGATGGTCATATCCTTCACGTCGCCAACATTGCCTGAGTATTTCTCGATTTTGTTAAGACCGTATTGGATAACGGTGGCCAGATATGCTGCTTTAGTAGCATCGCTGATAGCCATATCGAGGGTGTATCTGCCAACATAGATATGGCTCTTCAGTTTGTCAACACCTTCTTTCAGCAATTCAAAATCTTTGTTGGGATCTACCTTTCCTCGTGTGGCCAAAGCTAGTGCAGTGTTCCTGATATCGTCATAAACGATGCTGAGCTCATCGCCCTTACCACGATAGGACGACAACTCAACAACAGCTATCGATTTAAAGGTCTCTGCCGTTGTCGCAATGTCCTCAACTGCATCAAACAACCTGCCAACATCGTGTAGCTGCTTGGCGACGTTGATGGTGGAGTTATGGGCGCCTTTATAATATGGTACACCACAGGTATTAGGCGCGAAGGCAGTCAACTTATCACCTAAAATGTCTGCTACAGACGGTACGTGGATAATAGTCTCGCTGCCATCGGTCTTGATGAAAGGATGAGACAGAGGTTTATCCTCGATTTTGTGATAGTGGTTGTCTTCGTAGAGTACGTCAAGAAGCACAGAGTCCTCTATCTGGTCGGAATAAACTACCTCGAAGAATGACTTGTAATGTCCCTTAGGTATATTTCCGTTTCTGTTCTCACGACGGATGACTTTGCAATCAGTAAATCCGTATTTATCGCAGTTCTGCAGATATTGCTCGATGTCTGTTCCTGGAGGGCAGAGTACATCAATATCGATGGAGAGTCTACGCGCCTCGCTGCCGAGAATCAGAAGGAGGCTGGTTCCACCTTTAAAAGTTAGAGGACAGCCTTCTTTGACAAGCATTTCCAAAAGCGAGAAAGCACGGATGACCTTCTCTACCAATTCTGGGTGTTTGAATTTATGTGACGAACAGACCTTATCAATCCATTCCTTTTCAAAGCATTCTTTCTGTATCATTGTTCTTGATGGTTTCTAAATCTTTCTGTATGGAGTCTTTCGTGTTCCTGCGGTCTGCATACCTGAGCAGGCGTGTCTGGTTAACATCGTAATGGCTGATGGCAGTTCTCAACATCTCCAAATTCTCATAGCCGTGCAAATAATAGAAGTCTGCATCTACTCTGGTATCAACAAGTAGTTTCTCAAGCGTAGGCACAGGCACCTTGCCGTCGAGAGCCAACGGAGCCTCTGTCACCAGTGGTTTCACGATGACGTTCTTTTTACTAAAATCGATGTAAGTTGTCGCAATCTCCTTCGTTGGTGCCAGGAATATGCGCCCATTATACTTTGGAAGCAGCATGTCGAAAACGCTTTGTATTGTATCTCGATTTGTCTCGACATAAATAGTATTGTTTGGCATCATATCGTGCAACAGAGGCGTAATAACATTGGCACTATATATACAAAAATCGGCAAAAGGATACTGTCTGGATAAAGATAGGTATAAAGAGCGAGCCTTTGCATTCGCCTTCACTAGAAAAGTATTAGCGGACTGTAATGTATAGATCCCACGACCAACTCTGCGCAACTTGCCATTCTTACAAAGGTTGCTCAAATGCCAGCTAAGTGTGTTTCTCTCAACATCAGAAAACACATCTGCTGGTATGTCATCAACTGAGAAATGTTGCAAACCTGCAGCATAGTTCAGAATTCTGTCGCTTACTCCCACCATTAATAAAATATTTTTAGACGGTGCAAAGATAACTAAAAATCGGCAAATTTCCAAATTTTTGCCGTTTTTTAGTTTCTTATTTAGTTATTATTAGCAGATTAGACTACAACACCTGAAACTTTTCTGTATTATCAGAAATGCATCGAAATAGTTAAATAAGATCAAAAATGGATCCTTGCAGATCGGCCGGTCTTGTTCAGATCGGCTTTTTTCGTATCTTTGCAGCCATGATGAAAAAGCAAAATAAACTGACGCATAAAGAAGCAGTAAAAAAAGTACTGGAGGAACTTGGTGGCAGAGCCAGGTTAAGGGATATTTATCCTCGTGTAATTCCACTGGTGAAGTATAAACCAGGTAGTGATATCAAGGCTACGTTGCGTCGTTTGCTTCTGACAACTCCCAACTTATTCCGTCGTACGGAAGGGAGAAAAGGTTGGTGGGAACTGGTGTCGTTTCAAGAAGAACTGGCTGTAAGAGACAGGAAAATAGCTCTATTGACAAATGGGCAGATAACAAAAGAGGTGATTATCAAAGCTTTTGACTGTTGCGACAATTTAGTGGAAAGAACCTATGCCAAACAAACCATGCAAATTCTTTTTGGAGGATTGGATGCCTGGGAGACAGCTTACAAGGAGATGAAGAAAATGGGCTATTTTAATGACATACAGCCTCAGGTCATTCTTAATAATCCCCAATTTGGTTCGCTATATGAGGTAAAGGGAAACAAAGAAGTAATAATAGGAAAGAGTATATAATGGCAAAAGGGAACAACTTTCCAGGTATCACTATAACAGGTAGAATAACTGTTCACGGCCCGATGTTCGACATTCACGACAACAAGCATGTTCATGTGAATGTGAACAAACAGCCAGAACAGAGCGATGAGGACTACGAGTTTGTTGACTTGTCGTTCTTTGAAGACAAGCACTTCAGTACGATGGAAGGTCAGGATAAACTGAGACGGGTACTGAAAAGTGTTCTGCCAAGGATGGATGCTGACAATGGTCGTGACTGGATAGCGGTATATATCGCATACCATTATTATATAGGTCGTGAGTTCATCATGAAAGGACAATCGGATTTCTTCAAAGACATCGACGGACTGTTGCCTGGAGTGCTGAACAAGGTGAATAGTGAGGAGACTGGCGATAAGCGATATAAAGCCTATTCCGATCTTTTGAGGCTGGAGTGCCCCAAGTGGTTTATTTTGGACGAGTGCCTGCCTTCTATGAATGAATGGACGTCTAAGCGTTTCGAGTATCAGGTAGACGAAACGAGAAGGAAAAGGATACAGCAATTGGTCAAGGACATCTATCAGGGTTTGAAGAAAGAAGGTCTCTGAGGGGTTAAGAAAAGAAAGACAAGCATCAAGTAGCAACGCTATTTGGTGCTTTTTTTATGCCCATGCTTCGTGTGCTTCGTGTGGATTGGTACATAATCTTCGTGTGCTTCGTGTGGCTTCTGGGAAACACGTTTTTTCATGTTTCTACCTCAGAGAATACTCCTAATTTTGCATTGTCGAAACAATTAAAGGTCGCCCTAAGGAAGCGACGTTAAATAAATAAAAAGACGATGGCACAAGAAGAACAACAGACGGAGCGGGTGCGTAACACACGAGGCACTTGGATTAACAAGGGTTGCATGAGTTGTCAGCACAAGAAATACCTGGACGGTATCCGTTTTTGCAAACTGACGGAAGAGGAGGTGGAGGCCCGCTCGATATGTCCGCAATGGGAACTGAGCGACGGCTTGAAGAATGCGGGATTGGCTAACGGTGGCGTAGTGCGACAGCGTGGAACAAAAGAGGTCATTATAGACTAAATATTCAAAAAACATTAATCGAGTCGAAGGTGACGAGTGGAGGAAGTCTCTAGAGTGAAACATGGCCAATTCCGACACAAAGCCTTCACTCACAAACTATCGACAAGATTATGAAGAAATTTATTTTTATTGAGAATTTTCTGGCCGTTTTTGCCGGACTGTTGAGAGGTGAATCGTTCGAGGGTAGACTGTATATTGACCAGCAGACCCATGTGTTAACCCTGAAGCTATGGAACCGTAGGGTGCCGAAGAATGTCAGTTACCGCAAGGTAAGAGACACAGACTATGGTAGTCTGTGGAAGTCGGCTAAGCACCTGCTATGGCGCGAGAAGTACCCTCTGAGTATGGGTATGGGCCATATGCTGACGGCTATGGAGAGAGACAAGGACCAGGCTAAAGAGGCCTTGGTGGATGAGTATATTATGGATAATGCTTAACACTTTAATCATCTGATATTATGTCAAGAATAGATTTAGGAGACAACATCAGGAAACCTAAGACCGTGCCCGCCACGGTCGAGGGTTTCAATAAGCAGGTTGACTCGGAGAAGACGGGACGGATCTGTAGTGAGCTGGCTGATATCCTGGAGCAACACAAAAGAGGTGAGCTGACGAAAGAAGAGTATAAGACGAAGAAGGCCGAGGTGAAGCTAGGCGATGGGTTCTACACACCGCATGCGCACTTCAAGAAGGGCTATAAGAGCAACGACGGTGAGCCTGTAGACTCTGGTAAGGCCATCATTGACCTGGACGGTTGCCCGAACTTTGTGGAGCTCTATGCGCGTCGCCTGATGGGGCGCGAGCGTGAACTGGGCATCAATATGGTGAACCGTTCCGTAAGTGGTACGGGTGGTCATGTGCTATTCGACATTCCCGAAGGCTTAGACCGCCAGCAGGCGCAGGCATGGATGGCTCATGAGATGGGTGATGTGGAGTACGACAAGGCCGTACACGAGCCGGAGCGAGCTGTTTATCTGCCCTGTCGGGAGTATATCCTGTACATTGATGAAGAACAGATGTTCAGCGACGAGTTGCACCCTGCTGTCCTCAATGAGGAGGTATTGCGGAAATACAGAGATAAGGAGCAACGAAAAACTGGTAAGGTGAACACGATCGCAACGCCACACTCTCAAGGAGAGAATCCTCAAGTGTCACTAGTAGAGGCTGACGAGCGCACGAGACTGATATTCCATGAGTGTATGAAGGAAGAGGGACTGACAGATGATGACTTCGTCAACGAGGGTGGCCGTCATAACTCGGTGAAGCTGGTGCTGAGCCACTGCAACCAACTGCTGACACAGGCAGAGACGTTGGGCGTACTGAAAGAAATGATGCCCAATAACTGGCAAGACGAGAATATTCAGACGCTGGTAGCCGACTTCTACGCAAAGTATCTTGATAGGAACAAGCCTCTTTCCATGGTGCAGAAACGCATCTTTAAGGAGAGCAAGAGAAAGTTTACGGCTACGCACAAAGGTGAAAATAGTCAGGGGCGCGAAAGTGAAACATCAGGAGGGAACCACCAGGATGCACTGTCGAGGATGTTTGCCAGCAACGTGCCTCCCGTCATGCCCTCGAACCTGCCTCGGCTGGTGAAGGTGGTGACGAAGAATACCCCCAGTCTGTATCAGGCTACGGTGGCTCAGGCGATGTTTCCTGCACTGGCGACGTATCCCAAGCACCTCTCGTTCAAGTATATAGACAATCAGGTGCGCGAACTGCGTATCAACTGCCTGATTATTGCTGGAACGGGTACGGGTAAGGATATCTGTACGAAGCAACCTCTGACGCATATCATTGCTGACATCAAACAGCGTGACGAGATGAACCGTGAGCGTCTGAAGAAGTTTAACGAGGAGTATAACAGCAACGCAAACAACAAGCAGAAACCTCAACGACCTGCAGACCTCGTGATACAGACCATCAAGTCGGACATTACCAAGGCGGCACTGGTGCAACGCATGGAGGATGCTCAGGGTGCCCCGCTCTACGCCCGTCTGAACGAGTTGGAACAATGGGACAAAGTGGAGGGTGCGACAGGTCGCAACAACCAGTTTACCGTCATGAAGCAGAATGACGACGAGGAAAACGACTTCGGTAGTGATCGTGCTTCGACGCAGAGCGTCATGGGGTCGGGTAGCCTGCACCTGAACTGGAACGCGAATACCACTGTGTCAAAGGCTCTGAGGTACTTTAGGTACGTGGTGACGGACGGACCGATTTCACGACTCTGTCTGGCTACCATCCCCGACAGTGAGATTGGTTCCGACATACCGGTGTTTGGTGACTATGACGAGGCGTACGATGAGGCACTGAAACCCTATCTCGACAATCTGAAGGAGGCTACGGGAGTGATTGTCTGTCAACAGGCTATGAAACTGGCCAGCAGGCTGAAGGCAGAATGTGCCGATTTTGCCCGTCTCTCGCAAGACACCGTGTTTGATAACCTGTCGCACCGTGCCCTTGTACACGCTTTCCGTAAGGCCTGTCTGCTCTATGCGGCCAACGGTATGAAGTGGGAGAAGGCCATTGAGGAATTCTGTCGTTGGAGCCTGTTCTACGACCTTTATCTGAAGATGAAGTTCTGGGGGGATAGTATTCGATCGGCCGATGGCGATGTACAAATATCGAAACGTGGTCCAGAGAGCTTGCTTGACTCATTGCCTACCCAGTTTACTGTGGAAGACGCAAAGCGCGTAAGACAACAGAAAGGCTTAGATGCAGAACGTGCCCGTAAGATGATATCGACATGGCAAAGTCGGGACTATGTGATTCAGATGTCAGATTTCAGTTTTAAAAAGCTGTCAGAAGAAGAAAGAGAAGAAATGAAAAAGGCAAAAAACAAGAAGTCATAATTATGTTACCAAGAGGAATCAGAAATAACAATCCACTGAATATCCGTCGTTCGAAGGATCAGTGGCAGGGATTGAAGAAGGAGCAGACAGACGGAGCGTTCTGCCAGTTTGAGAACTTAGCGTATGGGTGGAGAGCAGCTTTCAGGCTGCTCACCCGTACCTACTACCACACGTACAGGCTCTTTACCATCAGGGCCATCGTGACGAGGTGGGCACCACCCAACGAGAACAATACCAAGGCGTATGTGGAGAACGTCGGCAGGCTGACAGGTATCGACCCCGACGAGCCCTTAGGCATCCCCTCAGAGAGTCCTGCGCGCTGGATAGCGTTAGGTGCGGCGATGGCCATTCAGGAAAACGGAAACGCCAACCTGGATTACTTCGCTATGCTGAAAGGGTGGGAGATGGCGAGGTCCTGATGATTTTCAGTCCCGCAGAAATAAAGGAAATAGCAGAAAGGTTTCCTTCGGAAAATGGCTTTTGTGAGTGCGCAGCTTGAATTTCTGCCATTTCTGCGATTTCTGCGGGACATAATAACTTCCGTGGGTACGGTAATCCGTAATCCTTTGCGTAGATTTACGCTTTTTTATGATTGAATTATTTTGTATTTCCCACTTTATACCTTACCTTTGCAACCGACTACTAATGCATAATTTATCTTATAACAAACTAATAAACCTAAAATCCGCAGATAATTTTTCGCGTGTCTGATTTAGCCCTTGCTTGTGACGATTCTGTCTGACTCTAGGCTTAGAATCGCTTGACATGACTTGTATGCAGACACCTTCCCCTTACCCCGTAAG